>Ga0209694_1000168_pt1 | contig 123193 bp, 116 predicted proteins | sample GluameincwithD2O_FD_187499 | JGI IMG/M metagenome (GOLD analysis project Ga0209694, IMG submission 187499) | Mouse cecum microbial communities from Vienna, Austria - Glucosamine amended microcosms incubated with D2O (SPAdes) (version 2) | ecosystem: Host-associated > Mammals > Digestive system... | reverse complement strand
GGTCTATAAATAATACCATCCTTTTTACATACCCATTATTTTGTTGTGACATACATCTTTATTCATTGTTCATTACATACTATTTATTTTATTGTCTTTATGAACATACATGATTAATTAATATATCGATTTTTTTATCTTATCAACAATTTTTTTGTTGGGATTAGTAGATATATTTTCTTTATTCTTAGTAGTTTTCATAATCAATATATGCTATAATCATAGGGTAGTATTGTCGAAATAAATAGAAATAAAGGAAGAGAAGTAGTATGGTTAATAAGGGAATTAAAAATTTTTTCACATGTTTAAAGTACTTTTTCACTCCTCTAGGAACGATGTTTTTAGGCATCATGATTGGGATTTCCTTTTTCATTCCATGCATAATGTCAGCAATACAGACGTTTGTAAATGGTATAGGAGCTTTAGGAGAAAGTGTGCATCTTGATTTTACTGAGGTTTGGAATACCCTTTGGGAGCATATTACAGCATTAGATTGGAATGAACCAAATGAAGCCTTGAATACCCTATTGAAGGTAGACTGGTTAACGCAAACTCTTACTGAAATTGTAAGTACCATTTTAGGTACAGACTTTGAATTGTTTAAATTGCAAATTATAGAGCTCATTCAGGAGTTAACCAATAGCGTTATTTTAGCTTTTGTTATAGTTTTTATCTGGTGGCTGATTGGTTTTATTGCTGGCTATATTCTAATACGCATCTTAATAAGAAGAACTATCGCCAAAAGAGGATTATGGAAATATATAATTTCAATTTTGTTTAATGCTTTTTTATCAGCAATGTTTGTCATCGTTTGTGCTATCCTATATGCTATATGGAAGCCAAGCATAGCAATATCCTCCATTCTCATCATTTTTTTGATTGAGTTTTTTGGTTTAGTTGAGGCTTTTTTAATTCATGGAAGAGGTGTGGTACCATTTAAAAAAGTGGTCAATTTAAAAAATGTTGGCGCATATCTAATTACAAATATAATGATTTTTTTAATAGCTTTAAGCTTCTCTTTAATTGCTATTATAATTAATGTCCTTTTAGGGATCTTTGTTGGCTTATCTTTATTTGAAATTGCATTCTTAGTCATTAGTATGAATGCTGAATCCTATGTCAAGGGATTAACTGAAAAATCTTTAGAAATGGCTTGAAATGTATGAATTTACTAGGAATATACTTTAGTGGAACAGGAAATACAAAATATTGTGTGAATACTTTAATAAAGGGATTGGATGAAAAGGGGTTGGCCTATTCTATAGAAGATAAAGAAAGTATTGCCAAGATTAGGGAAAGTGAATTTATCATTTTTGGATATCCAATTTATTATTCTAATTTACCTAAGATAGTTAAGGAGTATATCATAAATAATAAAGAGATATTTATTAACAAAAAAATTTTTGTAGTGGTTACTATGGGATTGTTCAGTGGTGATGGAGTAGGGTGCTCAGCAAGAGTATTTAAAAAAATTGGAGCACAAGTATTAGGTGGTATCCATGTTAAAATGCCTGATTGTATAGGAGATATTCGACTTCTTAAAAAAAGTGATAAGGTAAATTATAAAATTATGGCGAAGGCAAAACGTAAACTTATGCGCACAGCTTATAAAATTAAGCATCATCATATTCCTAAGCAGGGCATGAGTATATGCTCTCAGTTTCTTGGATTTTTTGGACAACGATTATATTTTAGAAATCCTGAAAAATATTATAAAAAAATCAAGGCAGATTCATCTAAGTGCATAGGCTGTGGACTTTGTGCTATAGATTGTCCAATGGCAAATATATCTATTATCCATGGGACTGCTCAATTCAATTCCGTATGTACTTTATGCTATAGATGCTTCTCTAAATGTCCGACAAAAGCCATTACAATTTTAGGGAAAAAGGTTTATTCCCAATGGAATATTGAGAAAATAGGAGAGATAAAAGATGAGTAAAATGGAGAAAGTAGAATTGACTGTACTATGTCTAATTGAAAACGAAACCCAATATCTATTACAAGATCGAATCAAAGAGGACTGGAAAGGCTATACTATGCCTGGTGGACATGTAGAACCTGGAGAATCTATTGTTGATGCCGTTATTCGTGAAGTTAAGGAAGAGACGGGGTTAACGATAAGAAATCCAAAGCTATGCGGTGTAAAGCAGTTCCCTATAGAAGAGGGGAGATATATTGTTTTTTTATTTCGTGCTAATCATTTTGAAGGTAGGCTTGTGTCATCTGAAGAAGGGAAAATGCATTGGATTTTAAAGGAAGAGCTTAAGGAAGTAAACCTTGTTGAAGATTTTGAGGAATTACTTAAAGTTATGCTTAATGATTCTTTTAATGAATTTCAGTACGTTGTAGAGGATGGACAGTGGATTCCAGTACTAAAATAATCTTTTATACTGAATTTTTTTACTTAATTTTACTAAAGAAAATTGTTTAAAAATTTATAAAATTAATTGACATAGCAAATCAGTTTTGATATAATATACAAGCATGTTTATGGTGACATAGGCATGGAGTGGGAGGATTTGTTTGAAATCTGTTGAACCACATCATTGAAAGAAGGAGGAAACAATTATGGCAAAGAAAGTTGTAAAGGTTGTAAAGTTACAAATTCCAGCCGGCAAAGCTAATCCAGCTCCACCAGTAGGTCCAGCTCTAGGACAAGCAGGTGTAAATATTCCAGGCTTTTGTTCTCAATTCAATGACCAGACAAAGGATAAAATGGGATATACGCTACCAGTAGTAATTTCAGTTTATGAGGATCGTTCCTTTACTTTTATTGTAAAGACTCCGCCAGCTTCAGATTTATTAATGAAGGCTGCAGGAATTAGTAAGGGTTCAGAAAATTCAAAGAAGCATACTGTAGCAAAAATATCTAGACAGAAGGCAAGAGAAATTGCCGAGATGAAGATGCCTGACTTAAATGCTAATGATGTTGAAGCTGCTACAAATATTATTTGTGGTACTGCTAAAAATATGGGCATTGTCGTTGAGGACTAATTTCTTAAGGTTGTTAATAGCAGCCTAAATTTGTGGGAGGAATTCCCGCTTATACCACATTTTAGGAGGAAGAATATGAAGAGAGGAAAAAAATACGTTGAAGCTGCAAAGCTTGTAGATCGTACAAAAGCTTATCCTGTTACTGAAGCATTGGAATTAGCATGTAAGACATCTACTGCAAAGTTCGACGCATCAGTTGATGTTGCTTTCCGTTTAAACATTGATCCACGTAAAGCAGAACAGAATATTCGTGGCGCTATCGTATTACCAAATGGTACTGGTAAGACTCGTAAGGTTTTAGTAGTTTGCCGTGGAGCAAAACAAGCCGAGGCTAAAGAGGCTGGAGCAGATTTTGTTGGTGATTCTGATATGATTGCTAAAATCAATCAAGGTTGGTTTGAATTTGATGTTATTGTTGCAACACCAGATATGATGGGTGAGCTTGGTCGTTTAGGTAGAGTATTGGGTCCTAAGGGCTTAATGCCAAATCCAAAAACAGGAACAGTAACTATGAATGTTGCTCAAGCAATTAAGGAAATTAAAGCTGGTAAGGTTGAATATCGTCCAGATAAGATTGGTAATATTCAAATGACTATTGGTAAGGTATCCTTTGGTGCTGAAAAGCTTCAACAAAATTTAAAGGCAGTATATGACGCACTAATGAAAGTACGTCCTTCAACTGTAAAGGGTGCCTATATGAAGAATGTATCAGTTGCTTCAACTATGGGGCCTGGCGTTAAGATCGATTCAGATACTATCGCTAAATTATAAGTAAAGAACCGAAGACAGTAGGTGTGCTATTATAGCACTTAATTTCTACCGAGGTAAGCGAAAGAAAGAGTTTATGATGACTTCTCGCCCTCGGTGAGAAGTTTTTTCATTAAATTTATAGGAGGTAAATCGATGAAAGAAGTTTTGTTACAAAAACAAAAAGAAGTAGCAGAAGTAAGTGAAAAGATGAAGAACTCAAAATCTGTTGTTGCTTTTAAGTATCAAGGATTATCAGTGGAAGCTTTTCAGAATTTACGTAAAGAAATGCGTAGCCTAGGCTGTGAAATTGAAGTTATCAAAAATAATATTTCACGTCGTGCTGCTAAAGAATGTGGCTACGATTTAGAAGATGCATTTGTAGGACCAATTGCAATAGCATTTTCTAAAGAGGATCTTGTTGCTCCTTCCAAGGTACTTTTTAAAGTAGCTGGAGCTAATGATAAGGTTCAAGTTGTAAAGGGTATTGTTGATGGAGATGTTTATTCATTTGACCAATTAAAGACATTATCACAATTACCATCTTATGAAACATTGTTAACTCAACTAGCAGCTGGTATGTTAGGAACTCTAAGCCAGTTATCTATAGGTTTAAATATGTTAGTTGAAAAAGGTCAAGAAGCTTAATTAAAGAAAACGGAGGAAAAATAAAATGGCTAAATTAACAAAAGAAGTATTTATTGAATCATTAAAGGAAATGACTATTCTTGAAATTAAAGAATTAGTTGATGCTATGAAGGAAGAATTCGGTATTGATCCAACTGCTGTAGCTGCTGCTCCAGCTGCTGGTGCTGCTCCAGCTGCTGCAGCTGAGCAAACTGAATTTGATGTAATTTTAACAAATACAGGTGCTGCTAAGTTAGGTGTAATTAAGGTAGTTAAAGAAGTTACTGGTTTAGGCTTAAAAGAGTCTAAGGATTTAGTTGACGGCGCACCAAAGCCAGTTAAGGAAAAGGTTTCTAAGGCAGAGGCTGATGAATTAAAGGCTAAGCTTGAAGCTGCTGGTGCAACTGTAGAAGTTAAGTAATTGAAATTTGAAGTATAGACCTGAGATTTTCTCGGGTCTATTTCTATATTACAAATATGAAAAATAATTATCATTATTATCAAGAAACGCAGGAAGATTTACATTCTAATCCTGCTATATTTGATTTTCATTTTAAAAGCGAAGCATTTCGATTTCATACAGATGATGGTGTATTTTCAAAGCATTACATTGATTACGGTTCCTTTGTATTATTAAAGAACTTTGTTCCTAATTCATTTCCTGAACCTATTTTAGATATGGGGGCTGGATATGGACCAATTGGTATTGTATTATCTAGGTTATATGATAAGGAAGTCTATATGTGTGAAATAAATCAGCGTGCTCATGCTTTACTTGAAAAAAATATTGTAGAGAATCGTAGTAGAAAGGCATATGCTTTTCATAGTAATTTATATGAGTCCCTAGATTCAACTTTGCAATTTTCAAGTATCGTAACTAATCCCCCTATACGTGCAGGGAAGCAAATTGTATATTCTATTTACGATGGAGCTTATCAAAGGTTAGTTCAAGGTGGAGAATTATGGGTAGTTATACAAAAGAAGCAAGGTGCCCCCTCTTCTAAGGATTATCTGACAAAGCTTTTTGGCAATTGTACGATTGAGGCAAAGGATAAAGGATATTATATATTAAAATGTATTAGGAATTAAAATTGAATAAATGACCATAATGTGGTACAATATTACTAATGAAGAGGTGAAGTTTATGAAAACAATCTTAGTAACTGGTGGAGCTGGGTACATAGGCTCTCATACTGTATTATTACTATTGGAAAAGGGCTTTGATGTTATTGTTATTGATAACTTTATAAATTCTAATGAGGAATCCTTAAGAAGAGTAGAGGAGTTAGCTGGAAAAAAGGTTAAGCTCTATTCCTATGACTGCTGTAATGAAAAGGATTTTGAAAAGGTTTTTGCAGAAAACCATATTGATGCTGTCATTCATTTTGCAGGCTTAAAGGCTGTTGGTGAATCTGTGGCATTGCCATTAAGATATTATGAAAACAATTTGATTTCGACAATCAATTTATTGAATTTGATGGGGAAATATGAGGTTTATAATTTAGCCTTCTCTTCCTCTGCAACAGTTTATGGAGATCCAAAAAGTGTTCCGATCTATGAGGACTTTGATCTTCATGTTTTCAATCCTTATGGAAGAACAAAGTTAATGATAGAGGATATTTTAAGAGATATATCACATATAAATCCTAAATTCAATATTGCTTTATTACGCTATTTTAATCCAATAGGAGCACATCCATCAGGTAGAATTGGTGAGAATCCTAATGGAATTCCTAACAATCTTGTTCCTTATATTACACAGGTTGCTGTAGGCAAATTAGCAGAATTGGGTGTGTTTGGCAATGATTATCCTACGCCAGATGGTACATGTATAAGAGATTACATTCATGTTTGTGATTTAGCTGAGGGTCATATCCTAGCCTTGAATAAATTATTTTCTGGCTGTGGCTTAGTAACCTATAATTTAGGAACAGGAAATGGATATAGTGTACTAGAGGTATTACATGCGATGGAAAAGGCAGTAGGAAAGCCAATTCCATATAAGTTTAAACCTCGTCGTCCTGGAGATATCCCTGCTTGCTATGCTTCTCCTTTAAAGGCTTATCAGGAATTAGGCTTTAAAGCAAAATATTCAATAGAGGATATGGCAAGAGATGCTTGGAATTGGCAAAAGAAAAATCCAAATGGGTATGAACAATAAAAATAAATTTTCCTTTTAGTTTCATCTAAAAGGTTTTTTTATTGCTTTAAAAAAGTTATTTTATCCATAGTAAAATAGAAGAAGAAAATTTTATATTCTTGTATACTTCTTGTAGGTGAATAGTGCATGGATAAATATTTGATTTTAAAGGAAAAATTTGGCTTTACAGAATTTAAATATCCTCAAGATAGTATTATAGATAATGTTTTTAAAGGGAATGAGGTTATAGGATTATTGCCAACAGGATTTGGGAAATCAATTATCTATCAAGTTTTAGCTCTTATGCTGGATGGACTAAGTATTGTCATAACACCCTTAATATCTCTTATGGAGGATCAAATTGCTAATCTAAAAAAGAAAAATATTTCCGCAGTAATGCTAAATTCTTCTGTCCCTTGGAAAGAGCAAGAAGCTATTTTTCAAAAAATTTTAATGAAAAAGTATAAAATTTTATATGTATCCCCTGAGCGTTTGAGTAACATTTATTTTTTAAAAATAATGAATATATGTAAAATTTCTTTGGTAGTTGTGGATGAGGCCCATACTATTCTTTGGGCAGATGGATTTCGTGAAGCCTTTGGTGAAATTGGATCGTTTTTGCATGGTTTGGCTACACGTCCTAAAATATTAGCTGTTACAGCTACAGCAACCGCACATACGCTTTTTAAAATTAAAACTATTCTTGGAATGAAAGAACCAAAGGTGATAGAAGCTTCTATAGACCGAAGGAATTTAGTATATAAAGTATTAAGTCCAAAAGATAAAAATTTAGTTTTGCTTCATCTAATTCAAACACATAAGAAGGAAAAAGGGATTATTTATTGCTTGACAAGAAGAAAAGTAGAAGAACTATATTATATTTTACAAAAGAAAAATATAGCTTGTAGCTATTACCATGGTGGTTTAGAAGCTGAGGTAAAAAAACAAAATCAGCGGAATTTCACTAAAGGAGAAGTAGACTGGTTAGTTTGCACCAATGCTTTTGGAATGGGGATTGATATTCCTGATATCCGTTTGGTTATCGCCTATGAGCTTCCTCAATCTCTAGAGGATCTAGTACAACAGATGGGGCGCGCTGCAAGAGATGGAAAACATGGGGAGGGGATTGTATTATTTTCTTTTAAAGACATAAAAACTATCAATTATTTTATTGAACAGCAGTCAAATCCAACTGTTCGTAGCTTAAATAGGAAAAAAAGAGATATCCTAGTAGAATACTGCCTAACTCGGAAGTGTAGACATAAGTTCATAGGAAATTATTTTAATCAATCGATACCTGTCTGTAAAGATAAGTGTGACAATTGTATAAAAAAAAGTAGATAAATTTACGGAATTGCCCTATAATAATAATGAGGTTGATAGAATGAGCTTTAAGGAAATATGGAATCAAGCTAAACAAAAGATTTATGATACAATTGATAAAGGAAATAGTGAAATTAAAAAATACGGTGCTACAATTCGTATGAGTATTTATAGCAGACCGATTTTAGGGGGATTTCTTACTCGTCAAGTTTTTTTTGAAGAAGATGGAATATTGATGCTCACCACAGATTTAAAAGAGGATGATATTGGCTTAAATTCAATTATAGGAATAGAAAACGACGATGAACTATATGTTGTTACAAGGATTTCTGATGATGAAGAGATTAAGGAATTAAAACAGGAGCAAAAAACTTATCAATATCCTTGTCATAAGATTCAATATCGAAGCTTAAATGATGTTTTTACAGAGCAAACTATGGGATTTGCCTATCATGAAATGTCCTCTTCTCAACAAGAAATATTAAATAAAATAAAAAAAGAGCTTGAGAATAAGACTTTTGCAGTAAAGGAAAAAAAGGAAATTTGCTTTAGATTATGGCAATACTTTACGGAATGTATTGCTTACCGATTACCAGATCATTATGTTATGCATGCATTTGTAAAAATTGCAGATGATTATATCGAAGATTTTTCAAGTCTTTTGCTTAAGCTTTGTGTATAATTTATATTGCTTTAACGTATACTACCGAATGAGGTGTGTGTATGAAAAAACTAACCATTATTGGAGTTCTTGTAGTAAGTGCACTAGGAACTCTTTTTCATTTTATGTATGATTGGCTACCAATTATAATTTTTCCCCAAAATGAAAGTATTTTTGAGCATATGAAATTGGTCATCTTTCCCTTTTTCTTTTATTATTTTATCTCTCTTCCTTTTTATAAAGGAGATAGTAAGGAGCTCTTTGCATCTTTCTTTTCTGCTATTATAATTTCAATGTTTTTTATTATAACTAGCTTTTATACGTATAGTGGGTTCATTGGAAAATCCTATGATTTTATAAATATAATTTTATATTATATAGCTGTAGGCTTAGGATTTATTCTTATATATAAAAAAATAACACTGGTTCAATTTTCAAACAGTGTTATCTTTGCTATAATCCTTTTAGCTTTAGTTATTTTATTTAGCTTTTATCCCCCAAACTTAAGCTTTTTTATTTAATATCTCTAGCATTTCCATAAGATCAGCTTCTGTAAAGGTATATTCCTTTTTACAAAAATTACAGGTAATATGAGCCTTGTGGTCCTCTTCAAGGATAGAAGTCAGCTCCTCCTTGCCTAAACTTATTAGCCCTCTTTGGAAACGCTCCTTATTACAAGGACAATCATATGTTAGCTCTCTTGTTTCTAATAGCTGATAATCATTTTCTGTTATTTCTGCAATGATTTCCTCTGCTGAATATCCCTCATTAATCATAGTTGAGCAACTTTTCATTTGCTTTAAATGCTCTTCTAGTCTAGCAAGTGTTTCTTCTTTACATCCTGGCATAATCTGTAATAAGAAACCACCAGCACTAAGTACCTTTCCCTCAGGGTCTATTAAAACACCTAAACCAACAGAGGAAGGAATTTGTTCAGATTGAGCAAAATAATAAGTAAAATCTTCTGCAATTTCTCCACTAACTAAGGAAGCAGAAGAGGAGAATGGTGCTCGCATATGTAAATCCTTTATTACCTCTATATAGCCATTTTTGCCTACAGCATCTCCTACAGCTAGCTTTCCATTGTTATAAGAAAGATAAACTCCTGGATTTTGAACAAAGCCTCTAACTTTACCATCCGTAGCTTCCATAGTTATATTGCCAATAGGTCCATCTCCACAAACCTTAATTGTAAGATGCTCCTGTGCCTTATAGGTACAAGACATGATACTTGCAATAGTAAGACATCTTCCTAAGGCTGCACAAGAGGTTGGCCAAAGTTTGTGTATTTCTTGAGCATGCTGAACAATTTGTGTAGTTATAGCTGCATATATTCTTACTGTACCGTCAAAGGCATATGCCTTTTGTAAATAATTCTCCATAATTCATCACCAAATATAATTTTATCATAGAATATTCTCTTTTTTCTAATGATTACGTTTTCATAAAACTGTTTTGTTGACAGTTTTTTTGAAAGAGAATATAATAATAGTATCAATTTAGGACATGTCCTTTATTGATGTTTTTTTTATTTATAGATTTGTATGGGATGGATTATCAGACGTCTATCCTTTTTTATTAGAGAATTCTTAAAACAAACATAGATTTTTTTGCATATTTCGTGTATAATTTTAATTGGTGATCATAATGAGCTTAATGAAAACATCTATGGATTTTTTTATTCATACAAGAGATGTAAATTACAATGATATTATAAAGCCAACTGCTCTTTTAGATATGTTTCAGGATTTGGCTGGCATACATGCTTCTGAATTAGGAGTTGGATATGATGTCCTAAAAGAGAAGAACTATGCTTGGGTTATACTTTATCAACGCTATGAGATGAATGCTATCCCACCTTATTTAGATGTTGTAAATCTTACTACTTGGCCAAAGCCTAAGAATCGTTTAGAATTTGAAAGAGAGTATCTATTAAAGGATAAAAAGGGTAATGAGCTTGCGAAAGGAATATCAAATTGGGTCATTATTGATTTAAATACGAGAGGATTAGTTCGTTCAGATAAGATAGAGTTTAATGGAGAGTATGAAAATTTTACTAATTATCCAGAGCGTTGTAAACGAAAGCTAAATTTAAATCAAAATAAATCAGAAGACTCATTTATTTATGTAGTAACCTTAGAGGATTTAGATCATAATGGGCATATGAATAATGCTAGGTATATTAATATTATAGAAAATAATTATTATACCTTTGGTAGTAAAAAATATATTAAAGAGGTTGAGATCGCCTATATTAAAGAAGCGAAATATAAGGATGAAATAAGAATAGAATATTTTCATGAGGGAAATCAGATTGCTTTCCTTGGATATTTAAATGAAAATGAATTATGCTTTGAATGCTTAATAGGAGAAGAAGAACTATGAAAAAATTTTTAGAATTTATGCAGGACGTTCCAACAGCCTTTCATGCCACTAAAAAAATAAAAGAAATGCTGTTAGAAGAGGGCTTTATAGAATTAAAAGAACAAGAAAAATGGAATTTAATTCCAGAAGGAAAATATTTTATAGGAAGAAATATGTCCTCTGTTATTGCTTTTGTTTTACCAAAAAGGGATCCTAAGTGCTTCCATATTACGGCTGCACATTTAGATTCTCCGACTTTCAAATTAAAACCGAATTTTACTTTAGAGCAGGGAAAGTATATTAAATTAAATACAGAGGTTTATGGATCTCCTATCTATTCTTCTTGGATGGATAGACCTTTAGGAATTGCAGGAAGAGTTTTTGTTCGTCAGGGAAACCAAATTCTTGCTAAATTAGTTAATTTGAAGCGTCCAATGGTATGTATTCCTAATTTGCCAATTCACTATAATAGGAATGTGAATAAGGGAGTAGAGCTTAATCCGCAGATAGATATGCTTCCTTTATACTCCTCTAGGGATGGTGTATCTTTAAAGGAAGTTATTGCAAAGGAATTGAAGGTTACAACAGAGAATATCATAAGTAGTGATCTTTATCTAACTAGTTTAGATCGAGGCTGTCTTATAGGTGAAAAAGAAGAATTTATAATGGCACCACAAATAGATAATCTAGAATGCTCCTATGGGTTAATCCAAGCATTACTAGCTTCTAGCTCTATGTATTCTATCAATGTTTGTGCATTGTTTGATAATGAAGAAATAGGCTCCTCTACCTTACAGGGAGCGGGCTCAACATTATTATCTGATGTTTTAAAAAGAATAAGCTTAGGTTTACATTTTAATGAAGAGGAATACATGATAGCTTTAGGGAAATCATTTTTCATATCTGCTGACAATGCACAAGGATATCACCCAAATTATCCAGAAAAATATGATAAAAGCAATCCTTGTTATTTGAATGAGGGTATTGTTATGAAGAATGCTGCAAATGGCTCCTATACAACTTCTGCATTTTCTAGTGCAGTATTTCAAGCCCTATGCAAAAAGGCTTCTGTTCCAGTTCAATTGACAACGAACAGAAGCGATATAAGAGGTGGGTCTACCTTAGGAGCAATCTCCTTAGCACATGTATCTATTCCCTCAGTAGATATTGGTTTGGCACAACTAGCCATGCATTCCTGTTATGAGACAGCTGGCGCTTATGATCTCGCTTATTTGATTTCTGCAATTCAGGAGTTCTATACTACAGAATTAATTTCTAAAGAGGAAGAAATAATACTATCTTAGCAGGTTTCTACAAAATATTACTTAGCCTTAGAGATATAATAGAACGCGAATTGGGAGATAAGCTATAGTGTGATATAGCGATTTGCTATGAGGATATTATTCTTCATAGCTTTTTTTTCATAACGAAAAGTATACGTTCATCCTTTTTATCTAAAGTATCTTTAAAATCGCCACTAAGCTTTTCTAAACTAAATTGATGAGAACTAAACAAAGACATATCATGGTAATATTCCTTATAGGTCTCTAAAAAGGTTTCCTCACTCTCTTTGATTTTTATTTCATGTATTAACAGGTTAGGCTTCTTTGTTTTAGTTTTCCAAATGAGTTGGTGAGTTGGAGCTTTTAAGGTAAATTTATGATGCTTATAGTGTTTAAGCATTCGTTTTGAAAAAACATCAAAAATAAAAAGACCATTAGGGTTTAAATGCTGATATACAGAAACAAAAAGCTCCTCAATTTCTGTTTTGTTTTTTAAAAAATTAATAGAATCAAAGAAGCAGGTGATGACATCATATTTCTTATTCAAATTAAAATTGGTCATATTTGCCAAATGGTAGGGTATAACAAGATGGTGCATTTTTGTTTTTTCTTTCGCCATCTTTAAAATGGATTCAGATAAATCGAGTCCTTCTACGTCATATCCATTAAGCTTTAGTAAAATAGCTAAGGTTCCACTACCACATGCTAAATCTAGTATAGAAGAATTTGGTGTAAGATAAGGGCGTATAAAATCTAACCAGTCCTTATACTTTACTTTTGCAACAACATCATCATAAAAATAGGAAAAGTATTTATATTCATTCATTTTTTTACCCTCAATTGATTTAATTTTGCTTCATCAATATCAATATAAATTGTTTTTTGCCTTGTATAGGTTACAAAGCAATTTCTTTTTCCAGGAATTTTTTTAATATGTTTAACCTGTGTATAATCTACTGGAATAGAAGAGGAATCACTTAAACTAGAGAATTTAGCTGCAAGCATTGCGGCTGTCCTACAAAGCTCCTCGGTAAGCACATTGGTAGCTACAATTACATGACTACCACTTGCCTTTTGGACATGAAACCAATAGTCAGAGCCTTTAGCCAATTTGTGGGTTACATATTCATTCTGTAGATTATTTTTTCCAACATAAAGTAAAGTTTCTCCTACTATATAGGTCAAGTAATTAGGTCTTGCCTTCTTTTTATTTTTTTCTTTATCCTCTAGCATATAGCGATGGTCAATCAATTCCTGTTGAATTTCGAGTGCATCCTTAATACTTGCACATTTAAGTTGATCCAAAAGAACTTGAAAATATTCTATTTCGTTCCTTGCAACTTTTAATTGTTCCTCAATATAATAAATGGCAGTTTTTATTTTTTGATATTTTTTATAAAATTTTTGACTGTTTGTAATAATGTCATATTTGGGATCTAGCTGTATAACAACAGATTCATTTTTATAATAATCAAAAACCTCAATTTGACTTTCCTTATCCTTTAAGTGAGGATAGCTTAACAAAAGCTCTCCTTTTATTTTATAATCCTCTGCATGAGCTGCTTCTATAGCTTCTATTGTCAGTTTTTTAATTTTCTTTTCATTTTTTGCAATTTGTTTTTCAATAAAATGCTCTAAATCATTCGTTTTAGCTTTTATTTTGGCTTGATTATCACGATCATAGTAAAAGCTTTCTAATAGCTCGGAAAGAGAAGAATGGGTTGCTATAAGATTACCTAATGATAGGTAATAATAATCTGACTTTCCCTTTTGTATATAAATAGAGGGTGAAACCTCTTGATGAAGCAATTCATAAAAATAAGGGATAGCCTGTTCCTTGCTGAAAGCATAGCAAGCTAGGCTCATAGAAACACCCTCAAATTTTTGACATAGCTCCTTAGGAGAAGCAATAGGAAGAAAAAGCATCTCCTCTAGAGTTAAGGAAAATGGATTCAATTTAGTTTCTAAAGGAAATTGATAGATAGCATTAGGTAGCATGGTTCTACCAAATTCAGAAACTCCAGCCTTTTTTAAAACCTCTAGAATTTGATAATCCTCATTTGTTAGAATTAGATTAGCATATCTTCCCATAAGCTCACAGATGAGAAATTTATGAGAGAAATCCTTCATTTCATTGTATCCTGCCAGCTTGAATACTAGAATTCGATCATTTCCATATTGATAAAGATCTTCTATAAAAAATCCCTCAATATGTTTTCTTAAAAACATAGTAAAGCTTTTTGGTACATTAGGAAAATCATAAGATTTAGTTGTAAAATGTATTCTAGTGAAATCACAGGATAAACTAATTAATACATGATAATTTACTTTATCTGCACGTATGGTCAATACAAAGTCAGTATCTCCTGACTCCATGATTTTTGTGATTCTTCCAGATTTAATACATTCTAATTCTTTTGTTAATTTATTTAAAAATATACCATCAAAGCTCATTTGTATCACCAATTCTAAGTATACCATAATTTATAAAATATACCTATGGTTTTTCTTCAAAAAATGTGCTAAAATGAAGAAAAGGAGACGATTTTATGGCTTGGAATAAAAAAAAGCTTTTATCAAAAATTAGTTTATATTTTGACAATAAGAACATATCCTATGAGATAGAAGAAGATTCTATATTAAAATTAGAATTATATTTTAAAGAAGCAGAGTATGTACTATATCCCTATATTACAATTGATCAATCCATTTGTAGTTTTAATATAAATATATCTAAAAATGTTATAAAAGGGTATAATTATGAGAAGATAAATCTATTTAATCAAAAATCAAAGTTCTTTAAGGCATTTATTTTAGAAAGTGGAATTGTTGTGCTAGAATATCGTTTTATTTTAAATGAAATGGATTCTTTTCTATTTGATTCTATTTTAGATAGTTTATATTTGCTAGAAAATGACATAGAAACCTTATAAAAACGCTTTTTGCTTGTATACTTTGGCAGATAATGGTAAAATAAGTAAAAGGGAAGGTAGTATGACATGAAATTAAATGATCGTGGTTTACTAGTAGTTATATCAGGACCTTCGGGTGTTGGAAAAGGGACAGTTCGAAAAGCCCTTTTTGATATGCCAAACAATAATTTGGTATATAGTGTTTCCATGACTACTAGACCAAAACGCCCAGGGGAAATTGATGGGGTAGACTATTATTTTGTTTCAGAAGCCGAATTTTTGAAGAGAAAAAAATCAGGTAAATTTTTAGAAACAGCAGAATTTGTAGGAAATTATTATGGGACACCTTTAGATAAAGTGAATGAGCAGCTTGATTTAGGAAATGAGGTTGTCTTAGAAATAGAAGTAGATGGAGCACAGCAGGTAAAAAAGAAAATGCCAGATTGTGTTATGATATTCATTGTTCCACCAGGGAAAAATGCGTTGTATGAGCGCTTAAGACGTCGAGGAACGGAATCAGAAGAAATCATAGTTGAAAGAATTGAAAAGGCAAATCGAGAATTTAAGCTAGCGCATCGTTATGACTATATCGTTGTAAACGACGAGGTACATAATGCTGCTGATCGTATTATGGCAATCATTCGTGCAGAGCATGCTAAGACGGAACGTTCTATTCATAAATACATGGAATTAATTGATGAAAATTAAAAGAATTCCTTTATTTTTTTAATAAATATGATATAATAAATTGTACTTTGAAAGGAAGAGAAGAATGTCTAATAAAAAGAATTATGATGGGATGCGTTATCCTTCTGTAGATGCATTACTTGACAAAATTGATTCAAAATATAAGTTAGCCTATGCAGCAGCTAAACGTGCAAAAATTATTGAAGAAGAGGATTATACTTCTTATGAGGATGGCATGTGTGTAAAGCCTGTTGGTCAGGCACTAGAAGAAATTTTAGTTGGCAAAACTAAGATGACATTTAAGTAAGATACTGTGGTTAATAGTTTTAGCTAAGCTATTAGCCACATTTTTTTTAAAGGAGGGGTACCTTTGAATTTTGAGGAATATGTTTTATGCTTCTTTATTTATGCATTTTTAGGATATATTTGTGAGGTAGTGTATTGCTCTATTGGTCAGAAAAAATTAGTAAACCGTGGATATCTTTACATGCCAATTTGTCCTATCTATGGCTTTGGTGCTGTAATCATACTTTTATCAATGCTACCAATTTACGAAATGTGGTACCTTGTATTTTTCTTAGGTATTCTTTTGACATCGACTTTAGAATATTTAACAAGCTATTTTATGGAAATTATTTTTCATATGCGTTGGTGGGATTATTCTAAAAGAAAGCTCAATATAAATGGGCGGGTTTGCCTGTTAAATTCACTATTATTTGGTGGATTGGTGATGCTTGTGGTTTATGGAATCCATCCTTTGATTCATAGACTTATGAGTTCTATGGGAATCCATACCATTCAAATTCTTGATATAATCCTTGGAATTGGAATAGTGATTGATACGATATTTTCTACGATTAAAAATATTAATATTGCTAAGGTGGTTGCGAAAATTAATCAATTTACTGAGGAGGCTGGAGATAAGATTAAGGAATTAAAGCAAAATGCTCAGGAAAAATTGAATGAAACTAAAGAATATTTTACAAATACGGCGATTGCTTTAAAATTAAAGGAATTTATAAAAAAATATCCAAATTTATCCTTACGTAAAGTTGGCAAAGGTAAAAAGAGATTAAGCATTAATGAGTTTATTTCTAAGCATTTAAATAATAAGGACGATAAATAGTATGTCTGTAATAGAAGAAAAATTAAAATTACTTCCAGACCTTCCTGGATGTTATCAAATGAGAGATAAAAACAATGTTGTCATTTATGTTGGAAAAGCAAAGAATTTAAAAAATCGTGTTAGAAGCTATTTTCATGGAGCACATAATGCTAAGACTACGCGATTAGTTCAAGAAATAGTAGATTTTACCTATGTGATTACAGCTAGTGAGCTAGAAGCTTTTGTTTTAGAAATCAATATGATTAAGGAATATGATCCGAAATATAACATAATGCTAAAAGATGATAAGACATATCCCTATATCGCTTTAACAAATGAGAATAACCCAAGATTAATAGTGACAAGAAATCAAAGAAAACGAAATTTTGCCAGATATTTTGGTCCTTATCCAAATGTTAAGGCAGCTAGAACAACAATCGATGTTTTAAATCAAATTTATCCCTTTAGAAAATGCTTTACTATACCAAAAAAAGAATGTCTATATTATCATATGCATCAATGTCTTGGTCCTTGTATCCATAAGGAAAAGCTAGATTACACACCATACAAAACAAAGGTGGCAAGCTTTTTAAATGGGGATGCCAAGGAGGTGCTTGCCGATATTACAACGAGAATGCTAGAAGCTTCTAATGCATTAGAGTTTGAAAAGGCTAGGGAATACCGAGATTTAAAGCTAGCTATTGAAGATACAGTTGCTAAGCAAAAAATTTCTATAAATGATTTAACGAGTCGTGATTATATAGGAATCTATGCCGATGAGGATGATATTTCCATAAATATCATTATAACTAGACAGGGAAACATTGTTCAAAATCATCAAACCATCATCAGTAAATATGATAGCTTAGAGGATGAGACAATCAATTATCTTATTCAATTTTATCAGGTGAATGCCAAGCCAAAGGAAATATGCTTTAAAGCCTTTGATGCTACTTTACTTGCAGATGCCTTAGAAGTACAGATTTATGAGGCGAAGCTAGGAAAGAAAAAAGAAATTTTAGATATGGCAGATGCAAATGCTAAATTTAATTTAGAAAATAAGAGAAATATCTATCGGAATCAAATTCTTAAAAAATTAGAAACAATAGAAGAATTAGGAAGCCTATTAGGAATACCTACCCCTATGCGTATAGAAGCTTTTGATAACTCTAATTTATATGGAGAGTATCCTGTATCTGCTATGGTTTGTTACATTCAAGGTAAGCCAGCTCCAAAGGAGTTTAGAAAATATCATATTAAAACCGTTGTTGGAGCGAACGATTATGAATCTATGAAGGAAGTTATTTATCGAAGATATTTTCGTTTGCTTATGGAAGATGGAACCTTTCCCGATTTGATTGTTATGGATGGTGGAGAAATACAGGTTCATGCTGCCTTAGATGTTTTACATAGTTTAAATGTTGATATACCAGTTATGGGAATACAAAAAAATGACCGTCATAAGGCTTCAAAGATTTTTTATAAGGAAGAAGTTATAGATTTAGATAAGAATTCACCAATTTATCTGTTGTTGGCTGATATTTCTCAGCGTGTTCATGATTTTGCAATCAGTTTTTTTAGAAGTAATAAAACGAAGGGATTATTTTCCTCTATGCTAGATCCTATTCCTGGATTAGGACCAAAGAGAAAGGAACAGCTCCTAACCCATTTTGTTAGCATTGATCGTATTAAAGAGGCTACCATAGAGGATTTACAAAGTGCAGGAATGTCTAAATCCTTAGCTGAAACTATATGGAATTATTTTAGAAAAGAAGAGGAATAGTATGAAAAATATTTTGAGAGGCATTTGCTTACTAATTTTATTATTAGGATTGATAGGCTGTAAAACAAAAGAAAATACTCCCATAGAACATCCAGAGGACAAGGAAGAGGAAGTTAACTTTTCCTTAGGCTATGGAGATTATGTTACCTATCAGGAGGACGGTAAGGAAAGCATTGAAAAGACGTATATGGCTTTAACTCAGGAAATAACGAGTTCCATTCAAGGAATATTTCAATCCAACTATCAAAAGGGAGCATTAGATTTTTTTGATTTGGATAATTTTATTTCAATCCAGCTAGAAATTTCAGAAGATACCTTACAGCAATTAAATAAGGATTATCTTCAGAAAAATAAAGAAAGCTATAGAGAATGCAATTTAAATATTGCTTATAAAGGTCTTAAATTTCATTATGAGAATGTGGGAATTCGTCAAAAAGGAAATACCTCTAGAGGTAATGTTTTAGATGAAAATAATAACATAAACCTAAGACATTATAAGCTTTCCTTTAGTGAAACCTTTGATGATGAATTTAGAGAGAATCCTTTAAAATGGACAGATGAAAAGGCCTTAGAATATCGAGAGAACAGGAATTTTTTTGGTTTAGAAAAGTTGATTCTAAGATGGAATAGAAATCAGGATAGCACATATCTAAGAGAATATTATGCAAATGAAGTTTATCGCAACAACGGAGTTCTCGCACCGCATTGCAATTTGGTTCAGTTAGAAATGAAAATTAAAGATCAGGTAGAGAATTTGGGTATATACCTAGCTATGGAAGACATTAGTAAAGATTTTATAAAAAGAAATGTAGTGAAGGAATATGCTGGTGGAGATTTATATAAGCTGGGTTGGACAAATGTAGGAGCAAGGCTGGATTCCCTAGACGCTTCCTTATTTGGTGTAGAAGAGCAGATTAAGGAGCAAAATCAATTCAAACAAATTACTTATCCCTATGATTTAAAAACGAATAAGAAAAAATCTCAACATGAAGCTATCAAAGCCTTTATAGGAGGAATTCTTTCCACTTCAACTTCTGAGTTTTCTACCTTTTTAAAAAATTCTACGATTTATGAAAGTGTATTATCCTATTTATCTGTTTCTTATCTATTAGGAGACCCAGATGACTTAAGAGGAAATTTTAATAACACGTATTTATATTTCACAAAAAATTCTTCGTTAGCACTATTTATACCAACAGATCAGGACAGACCATTGGGGTCTACAGGAGGAACAGGAAATCCTACAGGACATCATGGTGTATATAATGAGCCTTTTGACACTCAGACGGGGTATGAAAGGAATACGATGCCTTTATTTGAAAAAAGTATTCTTTCAGGTGGAAATCAACAGATTCAAAGGGAATATATCGCAAGAATTCATGAGATTGTTGATGCAGGGTGGTTAGATATAAAAACTTTTAATCATTACTATACAAAGGCACTTCAATATAAGTTTGGGATTACTTTAGGTAAGCATGTGAATGGAAAAGAAATTCCCTTTTCTTTAAAAGAGGTTGACCAACCAGAGGATGAAGGGAATCTATCTATTGAAGTATATTTAACAAAAAAGAAGGAAACCTTCTTAAAAAAGGATTGGTATCAAGAAATTACAGAAGAAGTGAATGGTACCTCTTATTATCTTAGAGGCGAAATGAATGGTTGGGATGGAATAGAAGCAAAATATCAATTCAAATTAGTGAATAATATTCCTACCTTAGTTTGTGAGCTTTCCCATACTACATCCTTTAAGGTAGCTAGCTCTGATTGGAAAAATGAGTGGAATTATTCTTCCTTAGAAGATGCAACCTTATGTGAATGTGTTGGAGAAGAAAAAAATATAAGAGTTAAGGAAGCGGGAACTTATAAAATTCAAATTATAGAAGGAAAATTGTGGATGACTAAAATATAAAAAGAAAGGAGTTGAGCATCGTGAAAAGAAACAATTTAAAAGCATGGCTTTATTTGTTGCCAGCATTCCTATTACTTACTGCGTTTATGCTTTATCCTTTACTAGATGTAATTATTTATTCCTTTGAGGAAAACTTTGCCTTTGTCACCCAAACCTATACTGGAGTTGGATTTGAAAATTATCAATATATCTTTAAGGATCCTGATTTTTATAGTGCAATTAAGAATTCCTGTATTATATTGATTACGGTGCCCATCTCTACTATAATAGCTATCCTCCTTGCCGTGGGATTAAATAGTATTAAGCCTTTGAAAAAAATATTTGAAACGATTTTCTTTTTACCTTATGTCACGAATACACTTGCTGTAGGGTTAGTTTTTATGATTATCTTTGATTCTACACCATTGAATCATGGACTAGCTAATATGATTTTGGGCTGGTTTAATATTGATCCTATTGATTTTATTCGGGGACCCTATTGGGCAAAAATGCTAGTATTATCTTTTTATATAATTTGGAATGTAATGCCCTTTAAAATTTTAGTATTAGTAGGAGCTCTACAATCCGTTAACAAGCAATATTATCAGGCTGCTAAGCTTGATCAGGCAAGCTCAGCTCGAATGTTTTATCGCATAACTGTTCCAATGATTTCCCCTATGATTGCCTATTTAATCATCACAGGGTTTATAGGTGGTTTCAAAGAATATAATAATGCTGTGGCTTTATTTGGTGAGGATTTAAACGCAGCAGAAATGAATACTATCGTAGGCTACATCTATAATATGCTTTATTTTGAGACTGGTGGCTATCCTTCCTATGCTGCTGCCGCAGCTATCGTATTATTTTGTATTATTTTTACGATTACTTGTATTAATTTATTAGTAAGCAAAAAAAAGGTATACTATTAAGGAGAGATGCGTATGGAAGAGAAAAAACATATTTTAAAAAAAGCTATAATTTACATCCTTCTTAGTATTTGGGCAATTTTCGTTTTATTTCCCTTTTATTGGATGCTTATCACCTCTTTTAAAACCTATGCCTCCTATAATGCAGAGACTATCCCTCAATTTGTTGCAATCCCTCCTACCTTTGAGAATTATATCTCTGTTTGGACGGTATCTAAGCTAGGGAAATATATGCTTAATACAATTCTATTTTCTGTGACGACAACTGGTCTCATGGTTATAGTTTCTTTATTTGCAGCCTTTGCCTTTGCAAGACTTGATTTTAAAGGGAAAAATTTAGTTTTTGTACTATTTTTAGCTATGATGATGATTCCTAATGAATTGGTAATCATAACAAATTATGTGTCAATTGTTCATTTAGACTGGAGAAATACCTTTGTTGGTTTAATTTTGCCCTCCATTCTTTCGGTTTTCTATATTTATCTTTTGCGACAAAATTTTTTACAGGTTTCCGACGACATTTACTTTGCCGCTAAAATAGATGGGACTTCAGATTTGAAATATTTGTTTAAGGTGCTATTACCATTATCAAAGCCAACTATTTTTACAATAACTATTTTAAAGCTAATTGAATGCTGGAATTCCTATGTTTGGCCAAGATTAATTACGACAGATAAGGATTTTTATTTAGTTAGTAATGGAATACAGCTCATAAAGGAACAGAGTATGGGAAAGGCTGATATACCAGGTATGATGGCTGCAGTTGTCTGTGTATCTGTGCCAATCTTACTATTATTTCTAATATTTAGAAAACAAATTATGAATGGTGTGGCAAGAAGTGGAACAAAGGGATAAAGGAGGAGCTAGATATGAAAAAAATTAGTTTAATGCTTGTAACAATCGTTTTATTCCTTTTTTTAGTAGCGTCCTGTCATGGAAGGCTAGTTCCAAAGGATGATATTCAAACTGTGAAGGATTTTGAAGTTCCTGAAACCTTTGATGAATCAAAGGATATTCAAATTACCTTTTGGGCTAAAAATGATACAAATAAGATTCAACAAGAAATTTTTAATAAAGCGGTGGATGCTTTTGAAGGTCTGTATCCTAACGTTCATATTACAGTTGTTCAATATAGTGATTATACCAATATTTATTCTGATGTGATTACAAATATTTCTACAAATACTACACCTAACGCCTCAATTGCTTATCCAGATCATGTAGCAACTTATATGGAGGGAAATAATGTTATCGTTCCATTAGATGCGTTGATGGAGGATGAAAAATATGGCTTAGGAGGAAGTGCTTTAAAATTTAACTCTGTAAAAAAAGAGGAAATTCAACCTAAGTTTTTATCTGAATGCTTGATTCAAGATAGATATTGTATTCTACCCTTTATGAGATCCTCTGAAGCCCTATATGTGAATAAGAGCTATTTAGAGGAAAATGGATTTAGTATACCTGAGGTATTTACCTGGGAATATATTTGGGAGGTTTCAGAGTATGCTAAGAAAAAGGCAGAAGCAGAACAAAAAATAATGATACCTTTAATCTATAAATCAACAGACAATATGTTTATCCAGCTTTGTAAGCAAAATGATTTTGATTATACTACCTCTAAGGGAAAGGTTCTATTTTTAAGTGATGAGGTATCTCAAATGCTATTAGATCTAGTTCCCCCTATTGAAAATGGATATTTTGATACGTTTAAAAGAGTAAGTTATCCAGGAAATTATTTTAACAAAGGACAATGCATTTTTGCGATAGATTCTACCGCAGGTGCAACCTGGCTAGGTAGTAAAGCGCCGCTTATAGATATTCCCGCTTCAGAGCTAGTTGATTTTGAGACAATAGTTACTACGATTCCTCAAGTGAATCCAAAAAATCCTCAAATGATTTCTCAAGGGCCTTCTATGTGTCTATTTTATAAGGAGGACCCACAAGAAGTGTTGGCAACCTGGTTATTCATGCAATATTTATTAACCTTTGAAACACAAATGTCTTTTTCAAAAACAGAAGGCTATTTACCAGTTACAAGGACTGTAGTAGATTCAAAAGAGTTTCAAGAATATTTAAAAAATGAAGCAGAATATGAGGTTAAACGAATGGCTACTAAATTAATAATAGATAATATAGATCATACATTTGTTACACCTGTATTTAATGGCTCTTCCTTATGTAGGTCAGCCTCAGGGTATTTAATTGAAGCTATGTTTAATAAGAAATTTAGAGATGCAGCAAGCATAAAGGAGTTATTTTCCCTTGTAGATAAAAGATATAAATTATCAACTTATGAAAAAAGTTAAGAAAAATTAGCAAAATAATTTAATTTATCTTATATTTTTTTCATAATATTGACATATTTTATCAAAAAAAATATAATTAATATAGATAGAAAATAAGTGAGGGTTTGATATGAAAAAAATATTTGCAGGTTGTTTAGCCTTATTGTCAATAGGGTTATATGCATGTAAAGGAGATACAAAGAGTTCAGCATTAACACATTATGAATATTTACAAGCAGAAAAATCTACTACAGTTACAATTGAAGCTTATATTCAGGGGAAACAAGCATGGTGGGAAAGCGATGGTGTTGGAGTAGCTTCTTTTTATTTACAGGATCAGGATGGTGGCTACTTTGTTTATAATTTACCATGTGATAAAGAGTCTTATGATAAAAAATTAACCATAGGTAAAAAAATTCAAGTTACAGGTCAAAAAACAGATTGGGCAGGGGAAATTGAAATTGATGGCTTAGCTGCTGGTGCTGAAGCTACCTACACGATTCTTAAAGATAAAGAATATGTTGCTGTTCCAAAGGATGTTACACAGGATTTGGGTACAGATCAATTGATTGCTTCGCAGAATATGGCAGTGGAGTTTAAAGATATGACTGTTTTAGCACAAAGCGATGGTGTTTCTGCCTTTTACTATAAATGGGATAATTCTGGTAAGGCAGGAGATGATTTATATATCTCTTTAACTGATGGTGAAAATATACTTTCTGCTTGTGTAGAATCTTATTTGTGTGATAAGGACACAGAAGTTTATAAGGCAGTAGAGGCCTTACAAGTTGGAGATAAGGTTGATCTTCAGGGATTCTTATATTGGTATGAAGGTGCGCAGCCTCATGTAACTAAGGTTACAAAAAAAGGAAATATATTTGCTAAGGCTGAGGGTACTAATTCACATGAGGAGTATGTCAAGGCGCAAAATGGAGATTCCCTAGTGATTGAGGCTTTCATTCAAGCAAAACAAGCATGGTGGGAAAATGATGGAGTTGGCGTAGCATCCTTTTATTTACAGGACAATGTCGGAGGCTATTTTGCTTATAATTTACCTTGTACAAAGGCAGAATATGACAATCAATTAACGATTGGGAAAAAGGTAAAAATAACAGGTGCTAAAACCTCATGGGCTGGAGAGAATGAAATCGATGGCTTGGCTCCTGGGGCTGAGGCAACCTTTGAAGTTTTAGATGATGTTTATTTGGCACAGCCAAAGGATATAACAAATTTATTAGGAGATCCAGCTTTACTTGCTTTACAAAATATGTATGTTAAGCTTCAAGGCTTAACTGTCGTTGCTAAGGATAAGGATCATGTTGTTTATTACAAGCATAATAATGCAGGAGTACGTGGAGATGATATCTATTTTGATGTCTCAGATGGTAAAAATACATACACATTTACAGTAGAATCCTATCTTTGTGATGAAAATACAGATTGCTATAAAGCAGTAGAGGCTTTGAAGGATGGGGAAAAAATAGATATTGAGGGCCTTTTGTATTGGTACAATGGGGCACAGCCTCACGTAACCAAGGTCACCAAATCTGCATAAAATTCTTAAAACACCATTTTGGTGTTTTATTTTTATTTGAAACAGTGTATAATGATACGTAAGGGAGATACTATGGAAATCATAAAGGAAGAAAATAAAATTGTAGTTTTAAATGAACAGCAAAAGGAAATAGCATATATTATTTTTCCTCAGCTTGAAAATAATTTGGTTACCCTTAAAAGTACTTATGTCGATGAAACTTTAAGGGGAAAAGGAATCGCTCATCAGCTCTTGGTTATATTTTGTGATGAGCTTAGGAGAACAAATAGAAAAGCATTTGTAACATGTTCTTATGCAAAAGATTGGTTTTTAAAGCATCCCATGTATCAGGATGTCTTAGTATAAATGTCCCTATACCTCAGTTGGATAGAGGAATCGCCTCCGAAGTGATCAGTCGATGGTTCGAATCCATTTAGGGACGCCAGTAAAAGAATAGGCATCTGATAGGATGCTTTTTTTATTTGAGTAACCTCAAATTATGAAATTAAAAATTTATAAATAAATACCTTGCATGTTTCTATAAAAAAGAATACAATGAATATAGTAGTCTAAAGGAGGTTGTTATTTTGTTAGTTGCCATAATTCTTGCAGTAATACTTTCTTTATTAGCTTTTACATCCTTAGTTATTAATATTATCATTCCTTCCATAGATTTAACTATGTATACAGTTATCTTTTTTGCAGTTACCATAATTGGATGGCTCTTTATTTCCTATACTTTACTAAATAAAAGAAGAAGGACTTTATTTTTAGAAAAATTTAACAAATTAGATCGAAATAACGATAAATTACATAACTTTTTCATTTTGTTAGATTTTATAGAGGATAAAGAGGTGGATATGACTGTAGTCAAAGCAGCTTTAAATGGAATTTATTTTTCTCCCTCCTCTATGAGAAAGCGTCCTGAAAAAGCCAAAAAGAAAGAGTTATTTAATTTGTTAATTGAATATTATTTAACTTTGACAAATGATAAATGTAAAAACAATTTTATCTGGGATTTCAATATGAATTTTTTTACTTGGAGATGGATAGGGCTTACCTCATGTATAGGTATAGTAGGTATAGGAATTTTGTCCTTATGCTATAATTTTGTCCCCCATCCAAATGATGTATTATATACAGCCTTATATTTTTTCTTTGGAGCGATGATTGTTCCTTTAATAGCAAAATTTTTTGGTCATATCATTTAATAATTTTGAAAGCGCTTTTCATAGTGCTTTTTCTTTTTTTTTAAAATTTTCACAATAAAATCCCATAATTTTATGATATAATTTAATGCGTATTTTTATTAAAAGAAAAGGAATCAAAAAATTTGTAAAGAAAAGAGAGAGAGAACATGTTAAGATTAGAAAAGATTATCAAAGATTATAAGGTTGCTGATTCCTATGTTCATGCATTAAAGGGAATTGATTTAGCCTTTCGTAGTAATGAATTTGTTTCTATTTTAGGTCCTTCAGGCTGTGGTAAAACGACCTTATTGAATATTATTGGTGGGTTAGATAAATATAGCTCAGGAGATTTATTTATCAATGGAATAAGTACTCGTAATTTTAAGGATAAGGATTGGGATGTTTATCGAAATCATCGTATAGGTTTTATCTTTCAAAGCTATAATTTAATTCCTCATCAAACTATCTTAGGGAATGTAGAGCTTGCTTTAACTATAGCTGGTTTGTCAAAGGAAGAGAGAACTGCAAGAGCAAAGAGAGCAATAGATCGTGTTGGCTTGGCTGGACAATATAGTAAAAAACCAAACCAGCTTTCAGGAGGTCAATGTCAAAGGGTTGCTATCGCAAGAGCACTTGTCAATGAGCCTGAAATTCTTTTAGCGGATGAGCCAACAGGAGCCTTAGATACACAAACCTCTATTCAAATTATGGAGTTAATCCAAGAGATATCTAAGGAAAAGCTTGTCATCATGGTTACACATAATCCAGATTTAGCTAAGCAATATTCTACTCGTATTGTTCGTTTATTAGATGGACAATTAATCAGTGATTCTAATCCATATACTTTAGAAGAAGAGTGTCAAGAGGTTGTTACCTCTAAGGAAGAAAAAGTAGAAAATAAAAAGGAAAGAGCTAAAATGTCCTTTTGGACTGCTTTTAAGCTTTCTTTAAAAAATTTATTTACTAAAAAGGCAAGAACAGCGCTGATTTGTATAGCAGGTTCTATAGGTATAATTGGTGTATCTAGTGTTTTAGCTGTATCTAGTGGAGTTCAAGGCTATATCACCTCAATGCAGGATGATATGCTTTCTGGAAATCCAGTCCAAATTTCTGAAACAGCCTATGACTTATCCGCAATGATGAGCGGTATGGGAATGACAGAAAAATTAGATTCCTTAGAAATAATTGATGGAAAAATTAATGTAAATTCCATAATGAAGCATTTGATTTCTCAGGGGCAAGCAATGGATAAAATGCAAATCAGTAATAACATTACACAGGATTATATTGATTATGTTTATACCATTGATAAGGCCTATGCTGCAGCAATTACCTTAGACTATGGAATTGATGTTACCAATAATATTTATACTGATTTTCAAGTGAATTATAGAGATCCTAAAAAAGATACCATTTCTGTATCTGCAATAAAGGAAATATATACTTCAGTTTTAAAGGAAACAGAATATTCCAAATATGCAAGCTATGTTACAGGTCTTACAAATGTTTTTCAACAAGCTCCTAATGATAAAAATTATATTTTGAGTCAATACGACTTACTTTATGGTGATGACTTAGCAACTAAAGATAATGAAATTATGATTGTTGTTAATAAGGATCAAGAATTAACAGATCTATTATTAGCGCAACTAGGATATTATGCTCAGGATCAATTTATTAATACGATGTATCGTCATTTAAATGATCCAAATTATGACCCTACCATTGACAAGAATCGCTTTGATTATGAAGAGCTAGTTGGTAAAAAATTTTATTATTTACCTAATGATGAGATTTATCAAAAAAATACACATCCGCTTACCTCAAAATATTCTCCTTTTACCTACCAATATAGAATGGAAAATAATGGAGCAAAGGAACTTGTGGTAAAGGCAATTTTAAGACCAAAGGATACTATTTCCTATGGTTGTATGACCAGTGGCTTTTTCTATACAGAGGCATTAACTAAGCAATTTATTAAAGAGGGATTAACGTCTGAAGTAGTAAAATATCTTATAGATAATAAATTACCTTACTATGGTGCCTATAATCAAACTACTTTACAATTTATTACCTATGAATATACCTTTCAAGCTCCTGATGGGACGATTAAGCCAGCGACAGGCTGTGTTGGTACAACAAACGCAATGTCTGAGCTTTTAGGCTCTATGATGGGGGGAGGAGATGGAGGTGCAACGCAAGATCCAGCTATGTATACTACACTTTCCTTAAGACAATTAGGTGGAAATGAAGTGGCAAATGACATCTCTATTTATCCTGTAAATTTTGAATTAAAGGATGGAGTTACTAAGCACTTGGATGCTTGGAATTCAGATGAGACTTTAACCTTTACGAATAGTAAAGGAGAAACAATCACTTTGACAGCTTCAGAAAGAGAAAAGATTACCTATACTGATAATATCGCTGTTATGATTGATATGATTAATAGCTTAATTGGCTTGGTTACTACAGCTTTAATCGCCTTTACTGCCCTCTCCTTGATTGTATCTTGCTTCATGATTGCTATTATTACCTATGTATCTGTGGTAGAGCGTGTTAAAGAAATTGGAGTAATTCGTTCTTTGGGAGGAAGAAAGAAGGATGTTACGCATCTATTTAATGCCGAGACCTTTATTATTGGTTTAATTTCTGGTACCTTTGGAATTCTAGTTACTTATTTTATCTCACTTATCTTAAATATTATTGTTGAAGCTTTAACAGGAGTTACACCTATTGCGGCACTACCAATATGGCAAGCAGGTGTAATGATATTAGTAAGTATTCTATTAACGGTTATTTCTGGACTTATTCCTGCACGTTCAGCAGCGAAAAAAGATCCAGTTGTTGCCCTTAGAACAGAATAATTCATTGGAGGACGGATCCATGTATCATCCGATTCGGCACTTTATTACCATAACGAGACATAGGCATAAGGTCATGTGGTATTGTTTTAAAGCGGGCATAGGATTTCAGGGACTATTTCATGATTTATCAAAATATTCCTTTGTAGAATTCATGAATGGTGCAAAATATTATACTGGAACCTGTTCCCCTAATGCTTTAGAGCGTGCTAAAAAGGGCTATTCCTTAGCTTGGATGCATCATAAGGGGAGAAATAAGCACCATTATGAATATTGGACAGATATGAAAAATGACCAGTACGAGCCAGTACGAATACCAATACGATATGTTAAGGAAAGCTTGTGTGATCGTATTGCAGCAACAAAAATTTATTTAAAGAAATCCTATACTGATACGGCAGCCTTAACCTATTTTGATACAAAAAGAGATGATTTAAGGATGCATAAAGAGACTGCAATAGTTTTGCGTATTTGGTTATCATGGGTTAGAGATATAGGGATAAAGAAAACTTTAAAAAAAGTGAAAAAAATTAAGACCTATGAGGATATGGAGGTATTTTTATGAAGATAGACTTACATAATCATAGTATCTATTCTGATGGTTTGTTTACTCCAAAAGAGTTAGTAGAGATTGCGAAAAGAGAAGGAGTAGATTGCTTTGCACTTACAGATCATGATAGTGTTTTTGGCTGTGATGAAATTCTTAGCTATGCTAAGTTTTCAGGAATACAAGTGATTTGTGGTATGGAATTATCGACAGAATATAAAGGACATTCGGTCCATATTGTCTGTTTATTTCCTAAAAATATAGTTCCAAAGGAAATGTACACATTTTCTTATGAAAAGAAAAAGGAAAGAGAAAAACGAGCAGTTTTAATGATGGAACGGATACGTGATATTTATCAAGTGAAAATTGATTTAGACGATTTACTTCAAAACAATGAAATCATCACTCGTGCTAATATGGGATATAATATTGCGAAATGTAATAATATTACGGAAAAGGAAGCAGAGATTTATATCGACAATAAATCAAAGGCGTATATTCCCTCAACAAAATTAACGGTAGAAGAAGGTTTATCCTTAGTCAAGCCAACAGGCTGTGTAACAATTTTAGCGCATCCTTGTCTATTACCTAGAAATATTGTTGAGGAGTTAGTACAGCTAGGGATAGATGGTATTGAGGTTAAATATCCAAAGAATAAACCTACAGATGAAGAATTTTTTAGATCTTTAGCAAAGACATATCATCTTTATATATCTGCAGGCTCTGATTTTCATGGAGATCATGGTACTAAGCATGCAATGATGGGGACTACCACACTTACGGAGAATGAATTTAATCCCTTAAAGGAAAGGTTGAGATTGGAATGGTAATCAAAAAAGCAGAATTTGTTATTTCTGCAGTTAAGTATGCTGGTATTCCAACACATCCATATCATGAATTTATGTTTTGTGGTAGATCTAATGTTGGAAAATCTTCCTTTATCAACGCCTTAACCAATCGGAAAAAACTAGCTAAAACCTCATCAAATCCTGGGAAAACACAGACGTTAAATGTTTTCTTTATCAATGATGCATTCTATTTTGTTGATGTTCCAGGATATGGGTATGCAAATGTATCTAAGCAAATCAAGGCCACCTTTGGTAAAATGATAGAGGATTATATCTGTAAGACACAGCAATTAAAAATAGCCTTCCTTCTAGTTGATTTCCGGCATAAGCCAACCAAGGATGATATTGGTATGTATCAGTATTTAAAAAGTCAAAATAAGAAGGTATGCATAGTGGCTACTAAGGCTGATAAGGTTAGCCGTAGTGAAACCTCAAAACATAAAAAAATCATTTTAGAGACACTAGGAAAAGAGGAAGAGGATACATTCATACTTACCTCCTCTGAAACTAAGCAGGGGCTAGATTTAGTTTTGAATTTAATAGAAGAAAATTTATAGGGCAGAATTATCTGTCCTTTTCTTTATGTTTAAATCCTAAATTCTTGTGAAAAATAATAGTAGAGGTGATTGAAATGGCCTATAGCTATAAGGGAAGTATAAGTTTTGGTTTGGTCTATATTCCCATAACTCTTTATACAGCAATTACAGATACAGCTATATCCTTTAAACTTTTAGAAAAGAAAACGAAGAGTAGAGTAAAATATAAAAAGACATGCATGGATTGTAAAGATAAAGAAATAGGAAATCAAGATATTGTGAAGGGCTATGAGTATGAGGAGGGAAAATACGTTATATTTAGTGAGGAGGATTTTGAGAAAATAAAATCTCCAAAGGATAAGACCATTCAAATTGAACAGTTTATTCAGGTTGAAGAGATTGATCCTATATATTATGATAAATCATATTATGTTGTTCCTACAGGCGGCGAAAAGGCCTTTGTATTATTGTTAAAGGCAATGGAACAGGAAAATAAGGCTGGATTAGCAAAAACTGTTTTAGGGACAAAGGAAACCTTGATTCTCCTTAGGGTGAGAAATGGACAGATGATTTTAAATACACTTTTTTTTGAAGCGCAAATTAAAAAAAATCCTTGTAAGGATTTGGAAGAAAAGCTTCAAAAACAAGAAGTGGAAATGGCAAAACTGCTTATTACACAAATGAGCGCCTCATTTCAACCTAAGAAGTATAAAGATGAGTATAGGGAGAAGCTAGAAAGGGCAATTGAGAAAAAAATACAGGGAGAAGAAATTGTATCCTCTAAAGAAGCATCAGAGCCTACAGTTTCTGATTTAATGGAGGCTTTACAGGCAAGCTTAGAATCGATTCCTAAATCTAAAAAAAATGTAGTATTACCTAAGAAAAAGGATAGACCTAGGGCTAATGCTTGATTTATTTCAAAGAAAATCCTTAGAGCCAATGCTGATTGGACATGAAGTAGAGCCCTTTGATGATGAAGATTCTTTATTTGAGCTTAAGCTAGATGGGATACGGTGTATCGCCTATATTGAACGAGGAAAAGTTACTTTGAAAAATAAAAGAAATAAGGATGTTACCCTCCTTTATCCAGAATTGCAGGAACTTTCAGCCTGCACAAATAAAAAAGTAATCTTAGATGGAGAAATCATAGTTTTTAAAGAGGGAAAGCCTGATTTCTTTAGTGTCCAAAAGAGAAGCTTGTTAACAGATGCATTTAAAATAAGACTGGCAACTAAAGCTATTCCTGTTCATTTTGTAGCTTTTGATATTCTGTATATAGATGGAAAGGATATTACCCAGCTTCCTCTTATAAAACGAAAACAAATTTTAAATGAAGCCATAAAAAATAATGCTAGTATCAGTATTTCAAGATATATATTGGAAAGAGGAAAAGATTTTTTTAAATTAGTAAAGGAAAATGATTTAGAAGGTATTGTTGGCAAGAAAATTGACAGTTTTTATTATTTTGGAAAACGCACAAAAGATTGGAAAAAAATTAAGGTAATGATTGATGAGGATTTGATCATCTGCGGATATCAGATAGATGAGAATGGAAATCTAAAGGATCTTATTTTAGGAGAATATGATAAGGAAAAAAAGCTTATCTATCGAGGAAAGGTTTATTTAGGTATTTCTCGTGAGGAGAAAAAGACGATATTAGATTTTGCTCAGGATAATACATTAAAAAAGGCAACTTTCCCTGGTCAAGCATCTGCAGTTTGGATTAAGCCAGAGCTTGTGGGGACAGTACATTATATGCAAAAAACGAAAACTAAGTCAATGCGTCAGCCCGTTTGGAAGGGACTAAGACTAGATAAATCGGCTGAGGATTATATTTGATGAACTCCTTAAAATACTATAGATTTTTAGGTATAAATTTGTTATAATAAACTATATCAAATTTAAAGGGAGGAAACAGGAAATGACAGAACTTCAAATTATAATACTTGCTTGCGTGGTTGCAGCTGTAGCCTTACTATGTATAGGAATTCTACTTATACTTCGCCACAAAAAGCATAAAAATACTTCAACTGCAAGTAAACAAGAATTACCAGTAAAGCCTATACAAGAGGAAATGGTATCCAATGATAAAATAGAGGAAACTTTACCTCCACTTCAGTATGAAGAACCAGAAGAAGAGGAATCCTTTTTAGAGGAGGAGCAGCCAGAAAATGTTGTACAAATTGTCAATGGAAAACAAATCTTTGTTCAATATAATTATAGCTTTAAGGCAAAGCTCATCTTATCTACCCCTGAGGTACAAGCACAATATCAAGTATTGCTACGATATGTAAAAGCTTATGGTATAAAAACATCTATCAGCTGGAAACAAGAAAGAATTTATTTGGGGAGAAATACTTATGCAATGCTTGTTTTTAAGGGAAAAAAGCTTTGTGTAGCCTATGCTCTAAACCCTCAGGATTATTTAGATACGAAATATAGGATAATTGATTTAAGTGAAATTAAACGTTTTATGAAAACACCTACCTTAATTAAAATATCTTCTGAAAGAAAAGTAAAATATGCTTTAGAATTATTTGATATTTTATTTGAGCAAAATGGGCTACAATATCATGAACAAGAGTTTGAAGATGTATATATACCTAAGCAGAATAAGGAAGAATTAATTGAGGAACATTTGATAAAGGTATATACATCAGACACTATAGAGGAAGGCGCTATTTTAAAGCCTGCTAATGTAGAAGATATTATACGTAAAAATATTACTATCGAAGAGGCTAGAACACTTCTAACAGACGATTCTATATTAGAATATGTAGATGTGGTTGTAGGTGGACAAAAAAAATCCTATACGAAAAAGGATATTATTAATGTAGATACATTATCAAAAGCATTTCAGGAAAATGATTTAGTAAATCTAGAAACTCTGAAGGAAAAGAAGCTTATCAGCTCTAAAGTAGATTTTATTAAGATTTTAGGTAGAGGTGTTTTAGATAAGCCTTTGATTGTCGAGGCACAGGATTATTCATTAGATGCTTTAAAAATGATCATTTTAACTGGGGGAGAAGCAAGAAAGATTTGAAATTAGGAGAAGTATTTTGAAAAATTTATTTAATGTTATAGTACATAGAACTACACAAAAAATTGAATCAGAATATAAACATTGGATCATAAGACAGGTTACAAAAAAGCAAGAAGAAAAGCTTCAAAGCTTAGGACAAACCTATTCTACAGCCCAACGGAAAAATAATATTCCTAAATGGCTTTACCTGTGGTTAAGATTATCTTCGACCTTAGTTTTTACTAGTTTTGTCTTTTTCCTAGCTATGCTTTTCATGTCATTATCCAAAGGCTTAGACCATTTCTTAATTAAATATTTGTGGCTTGAAATTTTATTTGGTTTAGGGATAGTATCTCTTGTTCTTGCAATTTTAGTTCGTGTGAAGCTAAACAGTAAAAGAAAGCCAGAAAAAAATGCTGCAGATCAAATATTTAATACGATTCTTGATACTTCTAAGCAATTTCTAAAAATTCCTCATCATGCTTTTGGTTTAGAGGTTTTATCCTTGCAATTGATTTCTAAGAATGATAAAATTCAAATGCCTAAACACAAAATCTACAATAACATAGTTCTAAGTGTATTTATAGAAGAAGATAAGCTTTGCTTTGCAGATTTATATGATGTGATTGGCATTCCTTTAGCCTATCTTACGTCTATAAATCAAATGGAAGAACACTATCATTTTAAGTTTTGGCACAAAAAAGAGAGTTTTACTGCCTTTCAAGGAATAAGTTTGATAAAACGACCAACACTATGTTATGAGGGAACTGTTCAATATCAATTAAAGTTCAAAAAAGAAAATGAAGAATATGAAATTAGAATTCCAAGCTATGAAATAGCAGAGCTTGAAAATTTATTGAAAGGAAGAATCAGTTATGCAAGTACTACCTCAGAATTTTGATTTTAATACCGAGGTACCTATTGGAGAGGATTTATATACATCCTATAATGGAAAAGAACTAATTCTTAAATCTGTATATCGTTATTATGGTCCTGTGACTATGCAGTATTTACCTTATGGTGGAGTGCAATCTTTATTTGATAATCAGCTTATCATTACTACAAAATCAGGATTTATTGCTACAAGAGAGGTCGTTTATGATCATATAAAAATGACCACTAAAGAATTTATTCAAAAATTTCCAAACATAATGAATGAAGTTTTATCATAAAAAAAAGACTCTGTGTTATATTGTTGCAGAGTCTTTTTCATTTTTAGAAACTATATCTGTTAAAATTTCTTGTGGTATCTCATTTTTATAGCTTTGCTTCAAAAGAACTGGAGTTACAAAGGATGTTATCAGAATGAGACATAGAATAAACGGCTGTATAGAAGCGGATATAATTCCCGCTGATATTCCTTTATTTGCACATATTAAGCAGACCTCTGCTCGACACATCATTCCTAGACCACAACGGTAGGAATCCTTCCAGGAATTTTTTGTGAGCTTAGCACCGACTCCACATCCCAATATCTTGCCCAAAATTCCTGCTATTATAAAGAGGAATCCAAAGATAATAAAGGTAGAATCAATTTGACTAAAGCTAGATAAGCTTGTTAAGCCAACCTTCGCAAAGAAAACAGGAGTAAATAGCATATAGGATGCTATGTCTGTTCTACGTTCAATATATTCTGAATCTTTGCCTCCTGAAAGCATAAGACCAGCAAAGAAAGCACCTGTAATATCTGCAATACTAAACCATTCCTCTGCTGCATAAGAAAAGAAGAAGGCAATAGCGATTCCAAAAATTGGTAGTCTTCGATGGTGACCATATTTTTGACTTAACATTTTAAAAATATATCTAAAGGCTATCCCCAAAACGATTGCGAAGATAAAGAAGCCTATAGTTTTACCAAATACAATTAAAATATCAATAGTTAAATTACTAGAGGCGCTAGTTAATGCTTGATTTAAAGATATAACGACAGATAGCACAATTACGCCTAAGATATCATCTAATATTGCTGCAGAAACGATTGCAGTACCAATTTTTGAATTTAGTTTTCCTAATTCCTTTAATGTGGCAACAGTTACAGAAACAGAAGTAGCGGTTAATATAACGCCATAGAAAATATTTCTAATCAAATACTCCTTACCAAAGCCACCAGGCAATATGCCAGCAACTCCAAATCCAAAAAGAATGGGAACTAAGACTCCTAGAAGCGTAATTACCAATGCAGAAACACCAGTTGCCTTTATCTGCTTTAAATCAGTTTCAATACCCGCTGAAAACATAATGAGGATAACCCCTATCTCAGCAATAAAATTTATTCCTTCCATTGCAGTACTATTAAATATAGGCTGATTTGGAATCAAGGTAATGAAACCTAATACTATACCTGTTAATAGCATCCCCACAACCTGAGGTAAGCCAATCTTTTTACATCCAATACTTAAAAGCTTAGATAAAAATAAAATGAGTGCTAAAGGTAATAATACTTCAAATGCCTCTATTCCTTTTGCAACTTCTAAAAACATAACTCTCACGTTTCCTTTCTAAAAAAGTGAACAGTTACTATTTTATCACTAATTTACATTCTAGCACATTGAAAATGTTTTCATATTTTTCACTAAAAAACTTTTTGTGCAAATTTTTCCTATATAAATTTTAATTAAAGCGTATAATTGAAATGAATAAGAGGTAAAGAGAAATGGCTAAAGTAGATGAGAAAAGAAGATTAGAAATATTAAATGGAAATATGTGGAAAATTATAATTGCTATTTGTGCACCACTATTTATTTATAATTTATTTAATTCCTTATATAGTTTAGTTGATAGTATATTTGCCAATGAAATATCTACAGATTCAGTCTCCTCTGTGGCCGCATTAGGACAAATTAAAAATCTTTTATCCTCCTTTGGCTCAGGGATTGCAGCAGGAGGAGCCATTATTGTGGCTAGATGCTTTGGGGCTGGAGATTTTAAGGAGGCAAGAAAAAATGCAAATGTACTAGTGACACTTGTATGTATTATAGTTGCAGTATTAGCTATAATATGTATTCCACTTGCTTATCCTATATGTAAGCTATCTGGAATATCTAATGCCCAGGCTGCTCAGTCAACAGGATATTTTATTATCCAAATTATTGAGCTTATGTTTGTAGCCTTTAATAATGTATTTATTGGGCTACAAAAGTCAAAAGGGAATACAAAGTCTATTTTTTATCTGAATTTTGTTACTATGGGAATAAAGCTTTTATTGAATGTAGTGTTTATCTATGTGATACATGTTGATAGTATTCTATGGATAGCTGTTGCAACTTTAATTTCTCAATTTATATTATTTTTGATATTGGGAACCTTTATGGTAAGAAAAAATAATATTTTTCGAATCAGTATTAAGCAATTTAGTTTATCATGGAAATATGTAAAGCCCATTTTATTTATATCCATTCCTATTTTTATCGGTAAATTTGTATTTTCCTTTGGTAAGGTGGCTGTAAACTCTATATTTGGTTCTAGGTATCTAGAAATCCTAAAATCTCAGATTGATATTACAGATGCGGCAGAACTTGCTGCTGCAGAGGCGTCTGCAGGCTTAGTTGTTGGAGCCTTATCTGTTTCTAACCATTTAAATGGCATTGCGACTACACCTATTGGAGCATTTGAGGAAACGGAGTCAACAATAATATCTCAGAATTTAGGAAATAGAAATTTAAAAAGAGCCATCGAATGCTTTTTTAAGGGATTTGTTTTATCCTTTCTAGTAGGAATTGTAGGATGGATTCTCATTCGTTTTGTTTTTCAAGGGGCATTGATTGGGCTTTATAGCCAAGAACAGGATCCAGAGCATGCTCAGGAATTTATGAATTATGTTAGGATGATTCATAATTATGACTCATGGTCTATTCCTTCCTTGGCTATTAATTCAGCAGTATTAGGTTTATTGTATGGTTTTGGTAAGACGAAAATAACGATGGCCATTAATATTGCAAGAGCTTTTGTATTTCGAATTCCTATCCTTTTAATCTTATTATATTGTTTTCCTGAGCTTGGCGTAGAATGTGCAGGATTGTCTATGGGAATTTCGAATGTTTGTATTGCATTGATGAGTATAGTATGCTTGGTAGTATTTTTATTTCAAATTAGAAAAAAAGGCTATCAAGGAATGCAATTAGAATCCTCAAAGGGTGAAACTATTATAGAAGCTGCAGATACACCTGAAATAGAAGAAGCTTCAAAACTAGAAGAAATCAAAGAAGATACGACCTCTTAAATGGAGTAGTAAGGAGAAACTTATGGAAAAATTTTTGAATAGAAAAGTGATTTATGATGGCAAAGTAGTTAGGCTAGAATTAGATCAAGTACAATGTTCTAATGGTTTAATTTCTGATAGAGAAATTGTAAGACATCATGGTGGAGCAGGTATATTATGTATAACTCCAGAGGATAAGGTCCTTTTAATCCGTCAATTTCGATATGCATATAAGGAAATACTTTATGAAATTCCTGCAGGTAAGCTAGAAATGAAAGAAGACCCTTTGGAGGCTGCTAAGCGAGAATTTGAAGAGGAAACTGGTAATCATGCATTAGATATGACCTATTTAATGACAATCTATCCTACGGTTGGATATTCAAATGAAAAGATATATTTGTATTTGGTAACAAAATTTGAGCAGACAGCTACGCATTTTGATGAAGATGAGGATATTGAATCAGCCTTTTATGATATAAAGGAGGCTTTACAGATGATACAAAGCGGACAAATTAAGGATGCAAAAACTATCTGTGCTTTACAAACCTATTATTTACGAAAAATGATATAAGCTATAAAAAAATACTTATCTAAGTTGAAATGGATAAGTATTTTTTATATTATTTCTTGTGGTTTTCCTTGTTCTTCCTTTAGCGTATTTGATGAATAAATTAAATCCAAAAGTTTAGTTATTTTTAATTCAATATCTAAAACAGGATGCAATCCCTCTTTTATATTTGTATATAGAGTTACCTTCTTTTTTATTTCATTTAAATAAAGCTTTCCTAAAGGTGAATATCCTAAAACTCTAAGAAACTTTGGTTTATGAAGCTCCTCAACCTCATTTTTTTTGATTTGAAATAATATATAGACAAGTATTCTTTGAATTCGACTATTAGTATACCGCTTAGTTGAAAGAAATGATATAAGTTCATCTAAGGAATTTATTTTAGAAATTCCTTTTAATCTATGTTCTATGCCTTCCTCTACAAAAAAAATAGTTTTCAAATCGAGAACTGAGGTATTGAGAATTGTAAATTTCAAATAAGGAAATAATTGGTTTGCATCACGTATGAGATTACGATTTACATAATCAGGACAATATGCTTTCATTAGTTCCAAATTCGTTCGTATCGCCTTTGCAGAGGCAAATTCCTTAGCTTCTAAGGAGGAAAAGCTTCCTATGCGCTTTATCGTATGAACTGTCATAGGATAGTTTTTCTCTTGAATAGCTTTATAATAGCAAAATCCTAATAAATCATTACTAGGCAAATCAATAATAGAAAAGGTTGCTTCCTTGTAAGATTTTCCTTGCTGCATGAGATATTTAATTTGCTGTTGTGCTTCAGATGTAATCCATTTTTCATAGTAGGATTTATAAAGCTCAGATGCATTTCCTTCAGATCCAAACCATACCTCCTTAACATTTGCTAAATGCAAAAGCTCAATTGCATTTCTTGCAAAGGCATCACTATTTTGTACGGCATATAAAAAGGGAAGCTCTATGACAATATCTATATTCGATTTTAAAGCCTGTCTTGTTTTTTCAAATTTATCAAATAGGGATAGGTCTCCTCTCATTGTAAAATTTCCAGATAAGACTGCAACGATGAGATCTGCTTTACTTTGTCTTTTAATTTCCTGTAAAGCATGGATATGGCCTGTATGTAGTGGATTATACTCTACGATTGTTCCTACGATTTTCATTGTATCACCAAAATTATTATAGCTTTATTTTTAAAAAAGATAAAGCATTTTTCTTTATTTTTTAAGCAATTTATTGTAAAATAAACGTATATTGTTTTGGAGGTTTCTGTATGAATGAGTGGAATTTAGAATTAATTTATAATAGGCATGAGGACTTTCTTAAGGAGTATCATGAGTTTTTGAATGAAATGGAAAAGGTATCCAATCTAAAAGGAAGGCTTCAAACCTTAGAAGGATTATTAGAGTATGAAAAGGTAATGAAGCTACTAGATGAAAAGCTTGAACGTCTATTTTGCTATGCTTACATGAAATTTGATTTAAATCAAAAGGATAGTAAGGCTAGTGAGGATTATCAAAGAATTTTTCAAGCATACAATGAGTTTACGGCTAAGTCTTCCTTTTTAAAACCTGAATTGCTATCAAATGATAAGCAAGCATTGTTTTCCTTATTAGAGCATGAAAGATTACAAAAATATAAGTATAAGATGGAACAGCTTTTTAGAAGTAAGGATTTTTATTTAGATGCAAAAAGTGAACAGCTTATGGCTAATTTTGGTGAAGCAACAGGCGGCTATAATCGCTTATATGATAAGCTGGCTGTATCTGATAGACAACAAGTCAAGGTTACTATTTCAACAGGAGAAGTTCTAACCTTAAATGAATCAAATTTTATTTATTATTTAGGTCTATTAGATCATCAAGAGGATAGAAGACTTGTATTTGAAGCGATTTATAAATTTTATGAGGAACATAAAAATACCTTTGCAGCAATATATGATGGCATTATGCAAACTGAACTTGCTGAGGTAAAAAATAGAGGCTATGCTTCTTTTTTAGAAAGTCATCTATATTATAATGCGATTCCTAAGGAAGTATATTTATCTTTAGTTGAGACAGCAAGAAAGCATACAAAGCCTTTACAAGAGTATTACCAGCTTCGTAAAAAATATTTCAATTTAGAAACTTTACATACCTATGACCGTTTTTTAAACTTTGCCAAAAGTGATGAGGTCTATACTTATGAAGCATCAAAAAATATGGTACTGGATGCATGTAAGTCCTTAGGTGAGGATTATTATCAGCATGCTTATAGAGCCTTAGAGGATGGAAGAGTTTCTGTTTACACAACAGATGGTAAGAGAACAGGTGCCTACTCTACCTCCTTATATAAGGAAGGAAGCTTTATTCTTTTAAATCATAATGACAATTTGGACAGTGCTTTTACAGTTGCCCATGAAGCAGGGCATTCTATTCATTCCTTATATGCTAATGAGCATCAGGATGAGGTGAATGCTGGATATACAATTTTTGTTGCAGAGATTGCTTCCACCTTTAATGAGCAATTATTTTTAGATTATGTAAAATCTCATTCTCATAGTAAGAATGAAAAAATTGTCGTATTACAGCAAGCAATCGATAACATTATATCTACCTTTTATAGACAAACCTTATTTGCAGATTATGAGCTTCAGGCACATCAGCTAGTAGAACAGAAACAGCCTATTACAGCGGAAGCATTAAGTAATATTATGACAGACTTATATAAGAAATATTATGGTATTTCCTTAAAGGATGAGCCATATAAAGAAAATGTATGGGCCTATATCCCTCATTTCTTTCACACTCCATTTTATGTATATCAATATGCCACAAGCTTTGCGGCAAGCTTAGCTATTTATGAGAATGTAAAAAAAGATTATAAAAATTTAGATAAGTATCTCAAAATGCTTTCTATGGGAGGTTCTACCTATCCTATAGAAATTGTAAAGACTGCAGGAGTTGACTTGACTAAGCCTGATGCCTTCTTAGCGGTTGTTCATCGTATGGAAGAATTAGTAGAAGAGTTGAAGAGACTTTTAGAAGAATAAAGCTTCTATAAGTTTTTAATAGGAGGTGTAAAAATGTTAGAACGCTCTATCCCATTATTAGGAGAAAAAACAATAGAATTATTAGAGAATAGTCATATAGCTGTTTTTGGCTTAGGAGGTGTTGGTGGTTTTGTAGTTGAATCCCTTGCACGTCAAGGGGTAGGTACTTTTTCAATTATTGATTTTGATATCATCCAGGATTCGAACAAAAACAGACAGATTTATGCCTTGGATTCAACCTTAGGTAAACTAAAAACAGATGTGGCAAAGGAAAGAATCTTAGATATCAATTCCAAAGTAAAGGTATATCCTTATCCAATTAAAATCGATAGTGAAACAATAGCCTCTATCCCTTTTGAAGAATTTGACTATGTTATTGATTGCGTTGATGATGTTAATGCAAAACTAGAGATTATATCTTTGGCTAAAAAATATAGTAAGCCTATATTATCCTGCTGTGGTACAGCAAACAAAATGGATTCTACGAAATTTCAAATTAAAGACATTTCTAAAACGACGGTATGTCCTTTAGCTAAAAAATTGAGAATTGAGCTTAGAAAGCTTAATATTAAGGAGGTAGAGGTTCTTTTTTCTACAGAGGAGCCCCTACTAAAAAATTTAGATTTCTTACCCACTGTTTCATTCGTACCTAGCGTTGCAGGTCTACTGATTACAAGACATATTATATTAAAACTTCAGGAAAAGGTTAAAGCCAAGAGAATCCATTTGGTATTGGAGGGTGGAGGTATGAAGGGGGTTTATACAGCTGGTGTATTAGATTTCTTTTTAGATCAAGGAATAACCTTTGATGCAGTATATGGTGTTTCAGCAGGAGCGTGTACAGCGGCTAGCTTCCTTTCTAAGCAAAGAACTAGAGCGTATCATGCTATGGTGGATTATATAGATGATAAGGCTTGTGCCTCTAAGCGAAGCCTGACCAAAACGGGTAATTACTTTAATAAGGAATTTATCTATTATAGAATACCAAATGAGCTTATCCCCTATGACTATGAAGCTGCTCATACAAATCCATGTAAGCTTTACGCCACTGTGACGAATGTAAAAACAGGTAGGGCAGAATATATCCCTTGCTTAGACTATCATAAGGATATTGAGTATGTATGTGCTTCCTCAAGCTTACCTTTACTTGCTGAAATTCAATGGATTGAGGATAATGGCTATTTGGATGGAGGAATTGCTGACTCTATTCCCTATTTAGAAGCAAAGAAAAATGCTTTAAAGACGGTTGTCGTTTTAACTAAGCCCTTAGGATATTTATGTCAAAAACAAAAGCCTCTATTATTAAAGGCCATGCATTTAAAATATAGAAAATATCCTTATTTATTAAAGGCTTTAGAACATCGTCATCTCAATTATAATAAAACTATGGAATACATAGAGAGGGATAAGAATTGCTTCGTTATTCGGCCTTCAAAAAATATAGAGATTGATCGTTTAGAAAGAGATAAGAATAAATTACAGGAAGCCTATGATTTAGGGTATACGGATGGAAATCAAATGCTTCAAGAACTTTTAGAATTTATTAAAAAATAATGGAAGCCTCGTTTTTCGAGGCTTCCTTATGTATAATCAAAATTAAGAGATTTTATGTGAATTAGTCTTCACAAATACATAATTCACAACCACATTCTGTTGCTATACGTTCTCCTGCCTTAACACAGGATTCTTTTGTAGAATAATGTTGATCTAATACTTCCCCATATTGATCCTCTATTTCCCAATTGTTTTGTTCCTTACATGGTCTACAGGTAATTTTATCTTTCATTTTTTCACCTCCTACCTCAGTAATAGTTTGGCTTTCTCTTTCTTTTTTAACATGGTAAAAATTAGAAAATTTGTTATTGCTGTTGTAATTCACATGTAAAATTAGTATAATTAAATAGTAACACTTTAAGAGAAGGGTGTAGCTTATGATCGATTTACTTGAAATTAAGGATCCTTCCTTTGTTAAGAAATTGTCTATGAAGGAATTAAAAGAACTCGCTCATCAAATTAGAGAATTTTTGATTGACAATATTTCTAAAACAGGAGGACATTTAAGTAGTAATTTGGGAGTAGTAGAAATCACAATTGCTATGTATTATGTCTTTGATCCAGAACATGATAAATTTTTATTTGATGTTGGGCATCAATCTTATGTACATAAAATATTAACGGGTAGAGCCAAAGATTTTACTAATTTGCGTCAATTTGGTGGATTGAGTGGATATATTCGTAGAGCGGAATCTAAATATGATATTTGGGAGTCTGGTCATTCTTCAACAACGATTTCGGCAATGGCAGGAATGCTTCTTGCTAGTGAAAACAAAGAAGATAAGGTAATCAGTCTCATTGGAGATTCTTCTATAATTAATGGAGTGGCCTTTGAGGGATTAAATTTTTTAGGCTCATTAAAGAATTTAGCCCCAATCATTATTTTAAATGATAATAAAATGGGAATTTCTAAGACTGTTGGTGCATTAACAAAAGCTTTTTCTAGAATTAGAGGAACTCGCTTGTGGAGAGGCTTTAAAAGAGCGTTGAACTTCATATTTCCAACATTCATAACGAATTGCTTTCATCAAATGAAGCGAGGAGTTAAGGCATTTATTCAACAGGATAACATTTTTGAGGATTTGGGCTTTGATTATTATGGTCCAATTAAAGGTAATGATTTAGCTGCTTGTATCAAGGCATTAAAGCGAGTTAAAAAAAATAAAGAACCTGTAATTTTGCATATTATTACGCAAAAGGGAAAGGGATATGCTCCATCAGAATCCGATTTAAAGGGAAGCTATCATGGAGTTGGTCCATTTGATAAAATCACAGGAGCTCCATTATCCATCCCAGCATTAAATGTTCATTCCTATTCTGATATTGTGACCCATTATTTATCAAAGAGGCGTGAAAAGGAAAACTTTTTTGTTATCACTCCAGCAATGAAAGCAGGAGCTAAGCTTGAGGAATTTGCTACCCTTTATCCTAAGGATTTTTATGATGTTGGTATAGCTGAAGAGCATGCGGCTGATATGGCAGCTGGGATTGCTTTAAGTCATAAGAAGGTTGTACTTTTGTATTATTCTACCTTTTCTCAGCGAGCTTATGATGAAATATTAAATGATATTGCAAGACAAAATTTACCTGTAATTATTGGAATAGATCGTGCTGGAGTTGTTGGTGAGGATGGTGCAACACATCAAGGTATTTATGATGTTGCTATGTTTGGTTCCATGCCTAATGTGATGATTACAATGCCAAAAAATGCAGAAGAACTAGTAGGAATATTCAATTATGCATTTCTTCATCAGGGTCCTATAGTGATTCGATATCCTCGAGATAATGTTTATGTAGAATTTGATAAGTTGAATTATAATCATGTAATATCCCCTGGATGGGAGTATGTTTTAAAGGGGAAGAAAGCATGTGTAATTTCTTATGGACCAGAAATCAATAGAATTCAAAAGCTAATAGAAGACCATCAGTTAAATCTTACCTTAGTTAATGCTAGGTTTATCCGTCCAATAGATGAAGAGATTTTAGAAGAACTCTTGAATACATATAAAAAGATTGTTGTAATTGAGCAGGTTATTCAAAGGGGAAGCTTATATCAAGATATTGCTACCTTTGCGAATCAAAGGGAATATAATTCTAAGATTGAATCTATTTCCTTTGCCAATAATGTGATTTTACCTCACGGAAAAATAAGTGATGTGCTCAATCATTATGGCTTTTCTGATGAGGATATTTTAAAAAAAATTCGAGTGGATTAATCCACTCGTTTTAAATACTCAATGATTTCCTCTACGATTGAGGGAGGTGTAGAAGCACCTGAGGTAACAGATATAGTTTTTATCTTAGAAAAATCTAATTGCTTGACTTGATCTAAGCTTTCCACAAGTATAGTATATATTCCCACAGATTCACTGGCAATAGCCAGTTTTTTTGTATTAGAGGATTTTTTATCTCCTATTACTAGGCATAAATCAACTAAAGCTTGGTTATAGCATGCCATCTGTCTAATTGTTGTTGCATTACATATGGAGTTCTCAATTTTAGCTTGAGGAAACTTTTCTTTGAGTAGAGCATATATTTTTTCGGTCTCATAAATTGATAAGGTTGTTTGGTTACTCACATATATTTTATCGGCATTTAGCTTTAATCGGCTTACATCAGCTACACTTTCTATCAATTGAATAGAAGAAGAAATTCCTAAAATACCCTCACATTCTGGATGTCTCTTTGTACCTACATAAAGACAAGTATATCCCTCTAGTAAAGCTTCCCTCATTTGTTTTTGAATCAATTTTACTTTTCCACAAGTGGTGTCTATGATTTCTAATCCCTTTTGTTTTGCCTTAGTGTATATTGCATCAGAAACCCCATGTGCAGAAATAATAATTGTCCCTTTAGAAATTGTATCTAAAAGCTCTTCCTTAGAAGCTCCCTCCTTTTCTAAAAGAATGGCTCCCTTTTTTATAAAATCGTTAATTACAATTTGATTATGTATAATAGAGCCTAATAAATATATAGGTCTAGGGTAACTAGAAGAGGCTAATGCGTTATATGCTGTCGCAAGAGCATTTTTAACACCATTACAATACCCCTGAGGCTCTAAGCAAATAACTTTCATTTAAGTCCTCCAAAGCGTCTGTTCCTTGCTTGATAGCTTTCAATTGCCTTCTTTAATTCCTTTTCATTAAAATCGGGCCATAAAACATTCGTAAAATAAAGCTCAGCATAGCCCAATTGCCATAAAAGATAATTACTGATTCTAAGCTCTCCGCTTGTACGAATTAATAAATCCAATTTTGGATAGTTTCTAGTAAATAAATGGTTTTCTATTAGCTCAGGAGTAATATCCTCTATTAAAAGATTACCCTCCTTGACTAATTGGGCAATTTCCCTTGTAGCTGTTGTTAATTCATCGTAGGAGCCATAATCAATGCATAAGGTCAAGGTAAGGCCAGTATGAGACTTAGTTAGCTCTTCTAACTCCTCTATTATATCTACTAAGACCTTGGGAAGTCTATCACGTCTTCCTATGAAGCGAAGAATATAATTAGAATTTATAATTTTACTTTTATATTTTTTATAATACCGGATAGGAGCCTGCATTATATAATTTACTTCCTCAGATGGGCGATTCCAGTTTTCAGTAGAAAAACAAAACATAGTTAAATATTTTATTCCCATTGCATGACATGCCTTTGCAATATCAACAATATTAAATGCTCCTTTGCGGTGTCCATAGGTTCTAGGCATTAATCTTTTTTTTGCCCATCTTCCGTTACCATCTAATATCATCGCTACATGAACAGGTATATTTTTTTGTTCAGACATAATGCATCTCTCCTTTTGTATAAGTATACCATAAAAAATAAGAAAAGGAAATTAAGAAAAATGCCCATTTATACATTATTTTTAAATTTTTAGATAAACTATAAAAAGGAGATGAATTTAAATGAAATTTTATTATTGTGAAAATTGTCATAGTATATTGACCTTTGTAAAGGAGGAAAAGGAGCTTTCTTGTTGTGGTATGCCTCTTAAGGAGCTTGTTCCTAATACCTTTAATGCCTCTATGGAGAAGCATATTCCTGTGTTAGAGCGTATGGGAGATCATGTCATAGCTAAAGTAGGGAGCTTACCCCATCCTATGCTTCCAGAGCATTATATTGAATGGGTAATATTAGAGACAACTCATGGGTATCAATTGAAAAATCTAAAGCCAAATGATGCTCCTGTTGCAGAATTTATTCTTGCAAAAAATGAAGAAATTCTAACGGCTTATGCTTATTGTAATATACATAAGCTATGGAAGGCTTAACCCTAATATAAATAAGAATCAGTATCACTTATTTAAAGTGATATTTTTTCTTTATTAAGCTTCCTTGAGTCATTATAAATAAAGAACGCATATAGTAATATAAGGTGATGTGTATTGCGTGCTTTATTATGCTTCCATGGTTTATTGTCCACTAAAGCAGATTTTAATACTATTCTTCCAAAATTAAATACTTTATATGATACAATAGCCTGTTATGATTTACCAGGGCATGGCTATAATACTTTGAAATTTAATACCTTGAATATAAAAAAATTTGTTTTAGAAGCATATGACACCTTGTCTCATACGCATGATGAAATTGATGTTATGGGATATTCCATGGGTGGTGTAATAGCTGCTTACCTTCAAAGTGTAAGAAGGGTACGACGCTTGGTTTTGTTAGCCCCAAGCTATCGATACTTAAATCTTAAGAATTATCATTTTGCAAAGGAAAGATCTGCACAACCCAACATTTCCAGTGTATTACCTAAAAAAAATTATTTTCATATTTTTCGTTTTGCAAAAATTATTTCCGATCTATCTGATGATTTTCATATAATTTATCCTGAAACCTTAATTATATGGGGTCGAGATGATTATTTAGTAAAGGAAGAATCTGGGCATTTGCTTTACCAAATGATAAAGAATAAAAATAGAAGATTGATTATGCTAGAGCGACATAATCATTTTAATATTTTAAAAAGTCCTATTGTGTATGAGTACGTATCTTCCTTTTTAGGATATTGATGTATAGAATAAGAAATTTAGAACAAACTATACAATAGGTGATAATATGTTTGAGAATCAGAGTATGACAAAATATCCAACACATACCTTAGGTTTGGCAAATAGCGAAGACATTAAATATGAAATTAAGAAATATTTAGATAATAAAACGCATAGTTCTGCTTATATAAAGGTTTGTTCTATGGAATTAAAAAGACTTGGCTATATGGAGCTAAGTATGGCCTTAGAAAAAATTGCTGAATCTAAAATGCATTTTGAGGCGGTTTTAATGGAGGCCTTTGGTATTAAAGATGATATTCGTCTGAACTTAAATAATGTTTTAATTCGTGCGGAAGAGGATGTAGTTTTTGCAAGAAAAATTGAGCTTTTAGCTAAGGATCATAATGAGCATGAGGTTTATACCTTAATGCATGAGCTAGCTAAAACAGAAGCAGAAAATTTAGCTGCACTTATGGGGATTACTAGTCAAATAATGGAAGATAGACTATAAATTATATTCCCTCAAGATTTACAAAAACCCAATGATTTAACCAGATTAATTCATTGGGTTTTTATTATCCCCTTATTTTCCATGTAATCTAGCCTATAGAGTATTGCATGATAATTTCTTTTATGCTATAATATTGAATGAATATTTATTCATTCAATATGGAGGTCATATGGGTAGAAATGAAGAAATGAATGAAAGCATAAGGAAAAAAAGAATGGAAGAAATAGAGGGGGGGGCTCTATATTATTTTGCTAAATATGGACTTGCTGGAGCCAGGATAAGTGATTTAGCAAAATATTTAGGGATTTCTCAGGGATTATTATATCGATACTATCCCTCTAAAGAGGCCTTATTTAAGACATGCTCTCAAAAATGGATAAGTACTAGAGATCAAATTTTTAAGGAGCTGGTTGAAGTAAAGATGTCAGCAGAGGATAAGATTTTAGCTTTAACAAAACACGTAGAAACTAGTATGAAAAAAAATAAAATATTTGCTTGTTATTTTACAATATTTGAAAATGACAGTTTGACTTCAGGGACAAAAGAAGGATCCTTATTTTTTAAGTGGAGTGCTCAGCCTATAGAGATGTTATCAAAAATAATTGAGCAAGGTCAAAGGGAAGGAACGATTCATAAAGGCAATTCAATCCAATTATCCATTGGGTATTGGGAGTTGGTTTTTGCTTACTCTCATAATTATATTGCCAGTGATTCTTTAGAGAATTTTGATTTTAATTTATTGAATCGGATATTGTTAATAAATAGATAGGAGAGAAGATTTATGATTGTGCAGGTAAAAGAGTTAGAAAAAACTTATAAAAATGGACTAAAAGCACTAAATGGTGTTTCTTTAGAGGTTAGAGAAAAAGAGATTTATGGTCTTTTAGGTCCGAATGGAAGTGGTAAGACTACAACCATCAATTGTATATTACAGCTATTAAAATTTGATAAAGGAGAGATTCTACTTTTTGATGAGGAGATGAAGCCTAGTAGGCTAGATTTAAAATCTAAAATAGGTTTAGTTCCTCAAAATGTTGCAGTATTTAATGAGTTAACGGTCTATGATAATATAGACTTCTTTTGTGGTCTCTATATCAAGAATAAAAAGCTAAGAAAGCAATATGTTGAGGAGGCTATTGCGTTTGTTTCCTTAGAGGATTATAAAAAATTTTATCCAAAAAAGCTTTCAGGTGGTCTTTTAAGAAGATTAAATATAGCTTGTGGAATTGTCCATAAGCCAGAGCTTATCATTTTTGATGAACCAACAGTGGCGGTAGATCCACAAAGTAGAAATAAAATTCTTGAAGGTATATTAAAATTAAATGAGGCTGGCTCTACCATCATATATACCTCTCATTATATGGAGGAGGTTGAACAAATCTGTTCCTATATCGTAATTATGGATAAGGGAGAAGTTATTGCCCATGGAACAAAAGAAAAATTAAAGGAATCCATTGAATTAGGTGCTACAGTAACTATCCAAACGAATAAAGAAGCATTTGATCTATTTAGAGATAAGGAATATGTTCTTGATATAAGCTATAAGGAAAAGGAGCTTACGATTCAGACTAAAAAAGGAAATTCCTATTTGCCTACTATATTAGATATTTTAGAAAAAAATAAGATGCCTATAGGCAGAGTTTATACTGAGCTTCCAACCTTAAATGATGTATTTTTAAAATTGACGGGAAAGGAATTGCGTGATTAAAATGCTTTTTCTTACTCGACTTAAAGTTTTACTTAGAAGAAAATCTACTTTGTTTTGGGTATTTTTATTTCCTTTACTATTAGCTACTGCAGAATATTTTGCCTTTGGAAATTTTATTCATTCCACACCTATAGATACCATATCTATAGGAATAGTAGAACAAAAAACTCCTGAGGTATTGGAAACTATTTTTAAAGAGGCTAAATTAGAAGAAGATAAATATTTATATGAGGTGAAAGCTTATACCTCTTTAGAGACTGCAAGCCGTGCCTTAGAAGAGGATGAGATTAAACAATATATTTGTGAAAAGGAGGATAAGATAGAAATAGTTGCTAAAGCGAATGGTATGGAATTAAATATTACGAATTCTATAATAGAACAGGCTAAAATTATTGAAATCACAATTAAAAAAGCCTATCAAAACTATTATCAAGAGCTTGCATTAGGGAACCATCCTGAGCCAGTGAATGAACAAGAAATCATCCTAAATTTAACAAAAGAAATTTCTTATTTTAAGAATAACTCTACAAATAAAACAGCTAACTTTTATACCTTTTATTTTTACTCCTTAATGGCAATGTCATGTCTATATGCAGCATTGTTTGGTGTAAGTATAATACAGGATGTTCGTGCAGATCGATCTAGCCTAGGAATACGCATTTCATCCAGTGTTGCTTCCAAGGGAAAGATCATGCTATCCTATTTTGCTGCAAGCTGTTTTTTACAGATTCTATCTGCAACTATTTTATGCTTATATTTTATTTTTGTATTGAACATTGGTCTTGGTGAAAATATAGGGCTCATTTTACTTACGCTTATATTGGGTGGATTTGCAGGAATATCAATAGGTATGCTAATAGGAACCTTAGTACAGGGTGGTGAGGCAAAGGCAGAAGGCATTGTGACAGCAGTAACCTTATCCTTGTCTTGTTTATCTGGTCTTATGTCCGTTGATGTAAAGCACTTAGTCGATAAATATTTGCCCTTCATAAATTATATTAATCCTGCTTCTTTAATTTCTAATAGCTTATATGCCCTTTATTATTATGATACATATACGTCCTATCTTGTTTATTCACTGATACTTATCTGCTTTTCAGTTTTAGCAATAGGGATTGTCATATTCAAAATGCGAGGTGAAAAATATGCAAGTTTGTAAGTTATTTTTAAAAATACTTAAAAAAAATAAATTTATGTTTATACTTTATTTTTGTATATTTACTCTAATATGCATTTTTATGATTAAGGGTCAAAATACGAGTATGAATTATCAGGAGCAAAAAATTGTTGCTGCTATTGCGATAGAGGAAGAAAGTGAAGAAGCAGATGCTTTTCTTACATTTTTAGAGTCATACATAGAAAGAGTTGAATTACAGGGTGGTCAAAGTGTCTCTGATGCTCTATTTTGGGATGATATTGATCTATATATCTATCTTCCAAGTGATTTTTATGAAAAAATAATTCTTGGAGAAGAAGGAATAGAATATGAGTCTAGTCCAGATTCCTTAGAGGCCGTTGCTTTTCTATCAACTATCAATTCTTATTTGAATACACTTAGAGAGTCTGTACGCTTAAATCTATGTAGTAAGGAAGAGGCCTTTACCTATACCACTAAGCTATTTAATGATAATACTGTGACCCATATAGAGCTTACCGCAAAGGAATCAACTGGAAAAATTAGAGGAGTTTTTGATTTGGCTGTTTATGTTGTCTGTGCACTAATTTTATCTATTGTAGGTATTATATCTTTTGAAATGAGAACGATAGATATAAATCGTCGCTTAAGAATTAGCTCCTACTCTACTGGAAAACGAAATATTATGCTTGCTGTATGCTATTTGGTTTTTTCTGTTTTATTTATTGGTGTTATTGCCTGTATTGCAATCCTCTTGTTTCCAAATCAAATTTCAATTCGATTGCTTTATTATATTATAAATGCAATATTCTTTGCACTCATAGCAGTGTTGATGGCACTATTTTTATCTAGCTTATTTAAAAGTGATATGGCATATAGCTGCTTAGCTAATGCTTTACCTTTAGCTATAGCCTTTTTATGTGGTTGCTTTATAAGCCTAGAGCTTCTGCCAGAAGGTACAAAAATATTTGCTCATATTTTTCCACAGTTGTATATTGTAATGGCAAATCAGTATATTCAAACTACAACAAGCTTTAACTTCATTGAATATTTAAAAATTATTTGGCCATGCTTCCTATTTATTTTTATATTCTTAGGGGGGAGTATCCTAATTACTAACCACATAGCTAAAAGTGAAAATTGATAAAAAGAATATTACTTCAATCAAAATATATAAAAAAATTTCTTCAAAAGCCATTTATTTTCCTAACAAAAGAAAATAAATGGTTTTTTTTGTAATGAATTGAATGCATTCCTTTTTTATGGTAAAATTATAAAGAAGTATGTAAGATTGATGAGGGTACGCTTTATGAAAAGAGAAGCAAGAATTAAAGCAATGCAAATAATATACACCTGTGATTTTCAAAAAATAGATATACAAAGTGTAATTGCTATGGAGGAAGAACCAGATCAACTATCGATTTCTCTTGCAAAATATTGCTATGAGCATATGGAGGAAATAGATAAAATTATATCAAGTACATTGCAAAATTATACTTTAGAACGTTTAAATTTAGTTGATAAAGCAATCATTCGCTTAGCAGTATCAGAAATGCTAGAGGGTAAAGAACCAAGACAGGTTATAATTAATGAGGCTCTAGAGATTACAAAGGAATTTAGTGATTTAGGAGATCATAAGGCTGTGAGCTTTAATAATCGACTTTTAGATAATATTCATAAGACTCTGAAGTAGGTGAAAATGTGGAAGAACGTTATTTGACAGTTTCAGCTTTAACTAAATATATTAAATATAAATTTGACCACGATCATCACTTAGAAGAGGTTTTGTTAGAGGGAGAAATTTCTAATTTTAAGCATAATTCTCGTGGGCATTTTTATTTTACACTTAAGGATGATGGTGCAGCGATTTCTGTAACCATGTTTTCTAGCTTTGCAAAGACTGTTTCCTTCGAGCCTAAAGATGGTATGAAGGTTTTTGTCAAAGGCAATGTTACGGTTTATGAGCCCTCAGGAACCTATCAAATCAATATAAAGGAAATGAAGAGTGATGGAATAGGAGATTTGTATCTTGCTTTTCAAAAACTGAAAGCGGAGCTTGAAAAAGAAGGATATTTTTCTTTAGAGCATAAGAAAAAAATACCTCCCTATCCTGAATGTATTGGAGTTATTACTTCTCCCACAGGAGCTGCGATTCGAGATATTATTCACACAGTAGGACGAAGGTATCCGTTAACTAAACTGATACTATATCCAGCAATTGTTCAGGGTGTTGATGCGAAAGATAATATAGTTGAGCAAATTAAGTTAGCCAATGAGCAGGGGTTGTGTGATGTTTTGATTGTTGGACGTGGTGGAGGCTCTATAGAGGATTTATGGGCTTTTAATGAACGTGTTGTTGCTATGGCAATCTATGATAGTCGGATTCCTATTATTTCTGCTGTAGGACATGAAATAGATTTTACAATTGCTGACTTTGTCGCAGACTTGCGAGCTGCAACCCCAACAGCTGCAGCTGAGCTTGCTACTCCTTCTATAGAAGTTTTAAAAGGAAATGTGTTATATTATGTTGAAAGAATGACGAAGCTTTTACATCAAAAATTAGAAAATGCAAGACTTTATGTCGCAAATATAGATAGAAGAATAGATTCTTTAAATCCTATGACTACGCTAAAGCATAAGGAACAGCTAATTAAAGAATACAGTAAGCAGTTAAATTTATTGATGCAAAGAATCCTTTTAGAAAAGAAAAGTAATTTTCGTTTTATGGATGCTAAGCTTCAGGCTTTAAACCCATTAGCCATTATGGATAAGGGGTATTCCATTAGTAGTGTCAATGGTGAAATCATAACAGATGTAGAAAAAGTACATGCAAAAGATGTTTTGAAGACACAAATGAAAAATGGATATATTATAAGTGAAATACAGGAGGTAAAGAAAAATGGAAACTAAAACCTTTGAGGAAAACTTGAAAAGATTAGAAGAAGTTGTGCGCAGCTTAGAAAATAAAGATATTTCTTTAGAGGAGGCTGTAAAAAATTACACAATAGGCTTGGAATTATCTAAGAAATGCTATGATATTTTAAATACAAATGAACAGCTTGTAGTTCAAAAGATGACGGAAAGTGGTCTTGTTGATATGCAACGTGATAAAGAATGAGATTAGATGTCTATTTAGTAGAGCATGGTTTTTTCGAAAGTCGTACTCGTGCTCAAAAGGCAATTGAGGAACAAGTGGTTTTAGTAAATGGGACTCTTGCTACAAAGGCAAATTTAGAAATATCGCTAGATTCTCATATAGAATTAATACGAAATGTATTTCCCTATGTTTCACGTGGTGGGATTAAATTAGAAGCCGCTATAGAAAATTTTCAATTAGATTTTCAAAATAAAAGAGTATTAGATATAGGTGCTTCTACAGGTGGCTTTACAGATTGTGCTCTAAAGCATGGAGCAAGTATAGTTTATGCTGTAGACGTTGGTACAAACCAATTAGATTCTACCTTGAGAACTGACCCTAGGGTAAAATCTTTTGAACAAACTAACATACTAGATGTTGAGCAATTTCCTATTCCATTTGACTTTATTGTTATGGATGTTTCTTTTGTTTCCATTGAAAAGCTTTTACCAGCTATACAAAGATTCTTACGAGTAGAGGCTAGCTTGATTTGTCTTATTAAACCACAATATGAGATTGGAAAAGCTCATATAAAAAATGGAGTAGTAAAGGATAAGCATACCCATTTAAAAGTGTTACAACAGGTGGATGCAGCTTTATCTGCTTATCAAATGGGAATTCTCAAATTGATTCCTTCTCCAATTCTTGGTGGCAGTGGTAATAAAGAGTTTTTAGCTCATATTAAAAAAAATTGTAAGACGAGAGTTAATTTATTAGAAATAACGAAGTAGGTGAAGTTATGTTAAAAAGCTTAAAGGTTCATAATTTTGCAATCATAGAAGATATTTTTATTGATTTTAAAAAAGGAATGACCGTTTTAACTGGTGAAACAGGAGCAGGGAAATCCTTAATCATTGATACAATATCCTTGCTTCTTGGTCAAAGAGCTGATACAGATATGATTCGGTATGGAGAATCTAAGGCAACAATCACAGGTGTTTTTTCTTATATGAATCCTAAAATAGATGCGTTATTAGAGCGCTTTTCTATTCCCAAACGGGAAGATATTACAATCCATAGAGAAATTCATGAGAATAGTAAAAATCTAATACAAGTTAATTCTTATTCTGTAACGCTTGTTATGTTAAAACAAATATCTGCTCTTTTAGCAGATGTTCATATACAAAATGACACCTATCGACTATTTAATCCTGAATCCTATTTGGAAATCATCAATCCTAAGCACGATGAAGCATATGATGCCTTATTAGAAAGTTATACACTAAGCTATGCCAAATATTTAGAACGCTATAAAGTCTATGAACATATTGTGAAGGGACAAAAGGAGAGTTCCTCTCGTTTAGAATATTTAGAATATGAAAAAGAAGAGCTTAAGTCGTTAGGATTAAGTAAGGATTTAGATGTAAGCCTTACCTCAGAAATTTCAAAGCTAGAAAATTATGATAAGATTTATACGAATTTAAATGAGGCCTATCAAGCCTTAGAGAATGAATATTTTACTATAGACCAAATTTATATTGCTTCAGAGTACTTAAAAAAAGTTGAGCATTTAGATGTAGAGTATAAGAAAGCATCTGAAAAACTTTTAGATAGCTATTATGTAGTAGATGAGGTAAAGCAGGCTCTATCTATGCAAATCCGCAACTTAGACTTTAACCAAGAGGAGTTGAATCAAAAGCTTGAACAACTACATGCAATAGAGAAGGCTAAAGCTAAATATAAAATGAATTTAGATGAATTGATTTCATATTTAGAAAAAATTACATTAGAGATTGACATGGTCCAAAATTATGATACTCTATTGAAAACAGCTAAACTAGCTTTAGAGGATTCCTTTTCTACATTAGTTCAATCTGCAAATAAGCTTACTGCTTATCGTAAAAAAATTGCTTCTAAAATAGAAGCTGGCATTTTAGCAGAATGTAAGGCATTAGATTTAGAGGAAACTCGTTTTTCTATCCAATTTTCAAAAAAAGAAATAGAGGATCCTTTAAAAAAAGAAATTTTTAGTGATACAGGCATTGATGGTATAGAATTTATGATTAGCTTTAATTCTGGTGAGCCCTTAAGACCTTTACATAAAATAGCCTCTGGGGGCGAGATGTCTAGAATAATGCTCGCTTTTAAAGCCTATTTCTCTATAGAATCTGCCTTAAGCTTAATGGTGTTTGATGAAATTGATACAGGTGTATCTGGTGCAACCGCAAAAAAAATTGCAAAGAAAATTAAAGAAATTTCTTTACATAATCAGGTACTTTGTATTACCCATTTACCTCAGGTGGCTTCTATGGGAGATCACCACATTCATATCTATAAAGCTTTAAAAAATCAAAGAACAACAACTCATTTTAAATATTTAGAAACAGAAGAGCGCGTTAAAGAAATTGCCCTTATGCTTTCAGGAGATAAGATGAGTCTTTATGCATTAGAGCATGCTAAGGCGTTATTAGAAAATAAAGATTAAAAAGCAGGTTTCTTATCCCTGCTTAGAATTGACATATGTATTTAATGCTTGGGCAACTCCAGATGCTTCATTAGAGGTAGTAACATAGCGTGCTACCTTTTTTATTTCGGGAAAGGAATTTTCCATTGCAACACCAATAGCCGCCATTTTTATCATTGTAAGGTCGTTTCCTGCATCTCCAATAGCCATGGTATCCTTCATAGATATAGTAAGAAAGGAAGCAAGAGCCTTTAATGCTGCACCTTTATGAGTATTGGAATTTAAAAATTCTAAGAATATGGGAGCCGAACGAACTATACTGTAGCTATTCTTTATAGAGTCGTTTAATTGTGCTTCAATTTGGTCTAGGAGCTCTGCTGGTCCAACAATCATACATTTTAAAAATTCATCTATATTATTGATAGAATTTATGTCAACGATATGATCTTCAATTTTATTTATTTTTACCTCAACATCTGTATAAGGATTATGTACATCAGTTATAAGCTCTTCATTTTTTCTAAAAGCATGAAAATAAGCCTTATACCTTTGTGCTATTTGATAGATGATTTTTATATCTGACCCTAGTATGGTTGAGGAGAAGATGAGTTCTTGGGTCTTTGTATTAAATACCTTTGCTCCATTGTAGCAAATTACATAATCTTGGTCAGATAAAAGGTCTAGTTCCTGTAAGACAGGATATACGCCATGATAGGGTCTTCCAGTAGCAATAACAATTCTGCAACCATTTTCTTTTGCAAGAAATATAGCCTCTTTATTTTTATTTGATATTTTTTTATTCTTATCAAATAAGGTTCCATCCAAATCAATTGTACATATTTTAATCATTTTGTTCACCAATCATAATTATAGCATAACTGGTAAAATTTGGATAGTTGAAATTGCTAAATATGTAAACAATAAAGAATGTGGAGGTGTAAAAATGAAAAAAATAATTGTATTTATAACTTTGGTCTTACTATCCTTTGGCTTTTTAAATGCAAATGCCTATGAATTATCTAAGGATGATAAGATCTATGTAGGAGGACAATCTATAGGTATTAAGCTTAATACTGGTGTTGTAGTTGTTGGATCCTATGGTGTTTTAGAAAATGGAAAAATTAAGAAACCATGGGAGGCAGCAGGAATAACGGAAGGAGATCAAATTATCAGTTTAAATCAAATGTCTGTAACGGATACAAAGAGTCTTTTAAGGGCATTGGAAAAAACTGGTGGTAAAGAAAGTATTCTTGAATATAAAAGAAACAATGAGAAATATTCAACAACAATAACTCCAATCTATGCTTCTAATAGCTATTCCTTAGGGCTATACGTCAAGGATTCCATTTTAGGTGTTGGAACTTTAACTTATTACATTAAGGAAATCAACGCTTATGGAAGTTTAGGTCATCAAATAACATCTAAGGATTATTATGCAGGTGAAATCTATGAAGCGAAAGTTAATGAAATCGTAAAGCCTACTCGAGGAGAAGCTGGAGAAAAACGTGCTAGTATAGATAGTAAAGCCATAGGAAATGTTGAAAAAAATACAAATACTGGTGTTCATGGACATACTAACTCTAATTTTAATTATAGTTCTATGGAAGCATTAGAAATGAAAACAAGAGATGAAATTAGATTAGGAGAAGCTGAAATATGGACCTGTATTAAAGGAAAAACAGTAGAAAAATTTAAAATCAATATTACTGGTCTTGCAAAACAATCCTCAAAGGATATTAAAGGAATTTCCTTTGAAGTAGTTGATGATGCCTTATTAGAACAAACAGGAGGTATTATTCAAGGGATGTCAGGATCACCTATTATACAGGATAATAAGATTATTGGTGCAGTTACTCATGTTCTAATCAACAATAGTAAAAGAGGATATGGAATTTATCTAGAATTTATGCTAGAGGATATGGGTATTTCAATTGCACAAGAATAAAAAAAGCTGCCCTTATGAGGCATCTTTCTAAACTCGTGTTACATTTACAACAATATAATAAATTAAAGTGGCTACAGAGGCTAAAGCCATTGCCATTGTAAGAATAAGGATTATAATTTTTCCCCAGTTTGTATCTGTAGGATTTTTATAACCTTTTTTCTTTAATTCTTTTTTGTTTTGTTTTTTTATGTTTTTATTTTGTGCCATGTCTTCACCTACTTCAATAAAAATGCTATAATATACATATAGATTAATTATATAATATTTTTTAAAAAAAGGAAAGGATTTTTTTTATGAGGAAGCAAAACAATGCAAAAATTATACTTCATGTAGATATGAATGCCTTTTTTTGTTCAGTTGCTTGCTTATTAAATCCAGCTTTACGAGGGAAAGTATTTGCGATAGGAAGAGAGAATAGCTATCGAGGGGTAATTTCGTCTGCAAGCTATGAGGCTAGAGCCTTAGGAATTCATTCTGCGATGAGTTTAAAGGAAGCCTATACTTTAGTACCTGATTTGATTGTAGTTTCTATAGAATACTCTTATTATACCTACTATCATCATCAATTTCTACATATATTGCAACAATATTCTTCCTTAGTGCAGGTTGCTTCAATAGATGAGGCATTTATTGATATTACAGAACTATCTAAAACTAGGCACCCTTTAGTAATAGCTAAAGAAATTCAATTGCGTATATTAAAGGAGGTAGGATTAAGCTGTTCTATAGGTATAGCTCCAACCCTTTTTTTAGCCAAAATGGCATCTGATTTAAAAAAACCCTTAGGTATTACAGTTCTTAGAAAAAGAGATGTACAGACCATCTTGTATCCTTTATCTGTTTCAGATATATTTGGAATAGGAAAAAAAACTTATCCTATACTCATAAATAATAATATAAAAAAAATTTCTGATTTTATGAATTTAGAAAACAGAAATAAAATTTTAGATCTTATAGGCCCCACCTCTTATCATAATACTTATGAAAGTATTTTAGGAAATTCTACTAACATAGTTGATCCAAACCGCAGAAGTGAATCAGAAAGTATATCTACTTCACAGACCTTTGATCAAATTATTCAATCTCAAATTGAGGTTTTATATGAATTGCGTAAAATGACTTTAGAGTTGATGAATAAATTAAGAAAGAGAAAGTATTATACAAAGACAATTACGATTGTATTGAGAAATGTTGATTTTAAAACTATAACTCGATCAAAAAGTATAAACTATACAGATGATTTTGATGAAATATATGATACGATTGTGGATTTGGTAGAGGAACATTATAAGGATGAGCCCTTACGCCTTTTAGGAGTTGGACTTTCTAATTTAAAAGAATATCACACCTTGCCTAAGGAGTATAACCTATTTACAATTCCTAATGTAGAGGAAAAGCAAGTAACTATTTCGAAATTAATCAAGGAATATCAAAATAAATATGGAGAAAAAGCCTTATTTCAGGAAAAAAAGAAAAACTTGTAATTTTATATAATTCATGTTATGATACGGAAGGTGATTTGAATGAAATTTGACAATTATGGTTTTAAGGATTACATTGTACAAGCTATGTTAGATTTAAAATTTAAATCCTTAACTCCAGTACAAAAGGAAGTCTTAAATAGTATTAAAAGCAATCGAAATATTTTAGCAAAATCTAAAACAGGTAGTGGGAAAACCCATGCTTTTTTAATACCTATATTTCAGGAATTGGAGGAGGATGGTACTAATGTTTTCGCAACTATTTTATCTCCAACAAAAGAGCTTGCGATGCAAACCTATAAAATGGCTCAGCATTTAGCCTCCTTTTGTAGTAAAAGAATTACTATAAAATTATTTTGTGGAGGAACAGACCGCCAAAAGGAAATAGCCTCCTTAAAAAGCACGACCCCACAAATTGTCATTGGAACTCCAGGTAAAATCAAAGATTTAGCAATAACAGAAAATGTATTGAAAATTTATACTTCTAAATATTTTATTGTCGATGAAATGGACATGGCATTAGATGGTGGATATGAGGACTCATTAGATGATATTGCCAAGGTGCTATCTACATCAAGAATGATGTTTTTTTCTGCGACTATGGAGGATCGGATTCAGCATTTTGCAAGAAAATATTTAAACGCTCCCATTCTTATAGATATTCCAGAAGATAAAGGAACCATTGAGCATATTTGGATACCTTTAAAGCACAAGGAAAGAATAGATATTCTTTTAAAGCTAATGCATACACTTCAACCCTATCTGTCTATTATTTTTGCAAATACGAAGGAAAAGGTTACAGAAATAGCTAATCGTTTGACTGCTGAGGGATATTTTATTGGTATTTTACATGGGGATTTATCTGTTAGAGAAAGAAAAAGAGTATTTCAAGATTGTAAAGCTCTTAAGTACCAATATTTAGTAGCAACTGATTTGGCAGCTAGAGGGATTGATATAGAAGGTGTTACACACATCATAAATTATGAGTTGCCATTTAATTATGAATTCTATATTCATCGAAGTGGTAGAACAGGTAGAATGTATAAAGAGGGAATCGTCTATTCTTTTTATGAAGATGTGGATGATGCGTATCTTGATAATTTATCTAAAAAGGGAATTCAGCCAAAATATTTTGAATTTAAAAATGAAGAATTAGTACCTTATAAAGGTAGAGCCACACGAGCTCAAAGAGTAAAGCCTAAATCGGATTATCAAAAGGAAGCTTCTAAATTTATCCCTAAGCCTCAGAAGGTAAAGCCTGGATATAAGAAAAAACGACAAGCCCAAATAAATGAGCTTGCAGAGCGTTTAAAAAGGAACGCGAAAAAAAAGAAAAGAAGATAAGAAAAAGGGTGCAAATCGCACCCTTTTAGCTTAATGTTTCTCCTGAAGTTATATGCTTTTCAGATACATTTTTTACGTTAGTAGAAGAGAATATGCGAACATTTCTTTCTACAATCAAGCTTTCAGGTAATATAAGCTTTTTACCAATCACATTGATACCACTTGATAGAATTTTAGGCTTATCCTTATTTGGCTGATAATCTTTTCCTGTACCAATTATAGAATTATCTCCGACGATTGTTTCCTTATCTATAATAGAATTTTCGATATGACAATTTTTTCCGATGACTACGTCATTCAAAATTACAGAATTGGTTATGATAGAGCCTTCGCCAACCTTAACTCCTGGAGAGATGACAGAATGATTAATTGTTCCATCTATTTGACAACCATTTGAAATTAAAGACCTCTTTATTTCTGCATTAACTCCAACCTTTACAGGAGGCAAATCCTCACTCTTTGTATAGATTTTCCAGGAAGGATCATAAAGATCTAAGGCAGTATCTTCAATTAACTCTAGATTAGTTTCTAGATAAGAATCATATGTTCCAACGTCCTTCCAGTAATCATAGAATTCATAGGCATATACTCTTTTATTATTAATCATATCAGGAATAATATGCTTTCCAAAATCTAAATCAACAATATCAGGATGTGCCTCGATTGCTTCAATTAAAGCTTGTGTTGAAAAAACATAAATTCCCATAGAAGCTTTATTAGATTTAGGTTCCTTTGGTTTTTCTACAAATTTATTAATTTTAAGATTGGAATCAGTTTCTAAAATTCCAAAACGATCTGCCTCTTCCATTGGAACTATTTTTGCAGCTATCGTTAAATCAGCTCCAGTCTGCTTATGCTGATCTATCATTTTGGAATAATCCATTTTATAAACATGATCTCCAGAAAGAATTAATACATATTTTGAGGCATAACGCTTTACAAATTCTAAGTTTTTTCGAATTGCATCCGCTGTTCCCTCATACCAAGAGTTGTTTGGCTGAAGAAGTGTTACAAAAGAATCACGACGGTCTAAATCCCAAGGCTTCCCAACACCAATATGTTCATTTAAAGAAAGGGGTAGGTATTGTGTCAAAATACCAATTTGAAAAATTCCAGAATTACAGCAATTAGACAATGCAAAGTCTATGATACGAAATTTTCCTGCGAAAGGTACAGCCGGTTTACTACGTTTTTCAGATAGGATATCTAAACGTGAACCTCTCCCTCCCGCTAAAATTAAAGCTAAAGTCTCCATATTTTTTCCTCCTAATATAGCATTATTTTTTTGTAAATATCTAGATATTTAGCTGCAGAAGAAGACCAACTATAATCTTTTTCCATAGCTTGTTTTACTAATGAGCTCCAAGCATCCTTATTATTGTTATAGGTATTTAAAGCTAAAAACATTACATCCTTTAATTCTGTAGCATTATAATTTGTAAAGCTGAATCCTGTTCCCTCATTTGTATATTCATTATAAGGAAGAACTGTATCCTTAAGACCACCAGTTTCTCTAACTAATGGAAGAGTTCCATAGCGCATAGCAATCATTTGTCCTAATCCACAAGGCTCAAATTTGGATGGCATAAGGAAGATATCACACCCTGCATAAATCTTTTGAGCTACAGGATCAGAATATCCAATATAGCATTTAAATCGGTCAGGATATTTTGCTTCCATGGTACGGAAAAAGTTTTCATAATAAGAATCTCCTGATCCCATTAAAATAAATTTCGCATTGCTATATTGAATAACATCATCAAGAATAGGCATAAGTAAATCAATTCCCTTTTGATCTACAAGTCTTGATACTAAGCCAAATAAAGGAACGTCCTCTAAGGATAATCCAAATTCTTTTAAAAGTGCTTCTTTATTTTGTTTTTTACCAGTTTTTACAGTTTTAATTGTATAATTTGTATAAATATTTTTGTCAGAGGAAGGATCATATTTAATGACATCTATACCATTGACAATCCCATAGAAATCGAAATAGCGAAGTCCTAAAATATTGTTTAATCTATAGCCATAGTAATCTGTAAGAACTTCATTTTTATAAGTTTCTGATACAGTTGTTACAATATTAGATTCTAATATTCCTGCTTTCATAAAATTTATACAACCATCAAATTCAAGAGAAGATGCATAAGGCATAAATAATATGCGCATCATATCCATAGGGAAATTTCCTTGGTATTGAATATTGTGAATACTATAAACAGTTTTAATTCGATTATATTCTGAATAAAAATGATAGTTAGATTTCAAAATATAAGGAATAAGACCCGTTTGCCAATCATTCAAATGGATTACATCAGGAAAAAAGTTAATTACCTTAAGTGCTTCTAAAATTGCAAAATCAAAATAAGCAAAGCGTTCACCATCATCACCATAGCCGTATAGACCATCTCTATTAAAATAACGATCACTATCAATGAAATAAAAATCTATTTCCTCATGGACAGTATGAAATAATCCAACATATTCCATCCGCTCTGCAATTTTGACGTACGCATAGCCCTTATATTCCGCAATGTTTTTCTCCTTTATTTTTTTGTAATAAGGCATAATTACCCTTGCGTCACAATTTTTTTCTTTCAACGCTTTAGGTAAAGCCCCCATTACATCTGCTAATCCCCCAGTTTTAGCAAAAGGAGCACATTCACTTGCACAAAATAATATTTTCATCTGTTCACCTCAATTTCAAAAATATTACTACTTTCATTTTACCATAGGTAAAACGTTTTCTCAAGAACTTTTACCTATAAAAAAAATAAAAAATTTGTTAATTAATGCTTGCGTATTAATATGAGTTTTGATATAATAAAATATGCGTATGTTCGTAATAATTAATTCTTAATTAAAGAAAGGATTTTATCTGATATGGCTAGAACGGGAAGAAGAACCAAAACAAAATTTGTTATAAGAAAAGAACTAATTATATTAGTATTAGTAATTGTAGCTATGATAGTTACAACGATATGCTTGTCTATTCCTTCTGCTGCTGAGAAGCGTTTAGAGGAATTTAATACAGCAATTACAGAGTATAACACTGCAAACAGTACATCCTATTCTACTTTAGGAGAGGATAGCGTTATTCGTAAAGCATCCTTAAAAAAAGTTGAACAGGTTATTGAGGATTCCAAAGGTACAGAAAGCGAACCAAAATATGCATATATCATATATGGTAGCTTAACTGATGCTAAAATTTGTCAATATCTTTCAGCAATCGATACGGAGGCTCAAAATCGTGATGTGAAAACAGTATATATTTATTTTTCTGATAAGGTAGATCGTCAGGAAGATAAGGAAGATACAGATTTCTTAAATGATTTAGAACAGGATGAAAAGATTTTTAATTCCGATATACTTGAGGGTATAGAAGAAGTAGATTTGTTAAAGACGCCAGCATTATATGTTTATAAAAATGGAGAACTTGTTTTTAATTCTGTTACTATTGAAGAGGATGGCTCCTATTCTTGGGATTTAATCATTAATAAGGCTTTTTCAAAGTAAAAACAAAATGTAATGAAAGACTGAGACTGAGATGATAAATCTCAGTCTTTATTCACTTAAGGAGAAAGAGTATGTTAGAAACAATAAAAGAACAAATTAAGAGTACTTTAGAAAATTTTTATCAATTGAAATATGAGCAGGAAATAGGAATTGTTGTTGAAGAACCTAAAAACCCTGAATTGGGTGATATATCTATTCCTATTTTTAGTGTTGTTAAGGCGATGAGACGCCCCTTACCAGAGGTCGTATCTGAAGCCAAAGAAGAAATATTAAAGGCTTCTTCAGCAATTACATCTGTTTCTAATGTTGGTGGTTTTATCAATGTTTGTATAGATAAGAAGCTCTTAGCTAAAGATGTTTTAGTTAAGGCAATTGAATTGGATTCCAATTATGGAGCCTCTAGTATAGGAGTAGGGAAAAGGGTTACCTTAGATTATTCCTCACCAAATATTGCCAAAAGTTTTTCAATTGGACATTTGCGATCTACTATGATTGGAAATTCTCTTCGTTTAATTTTAGAAAAATGTGGATTTGAAACCTATTCTATTAACTATTTAGGAGATTGGGGAACACAATTTGGTAAAATGATTGTAGCTTATAAAAAGTGGGGAAACTATGAAGATATCTGTAAGGATCCTATTACACAATTAACTAATCTTTATGTCCGTTTTCATGAGGAGGCCAAAGAGAATCCTCAATTAGAAGATGAGGCAAGAGAAGCTTTTCGTAAAATGGAATTAAAGGATGCAGAGTATTTAGAACTTTGGCGGTGGATTCGTGAAGAATCATTAAAGGAATCAGCCCAAATTTATGACTTATTAGGTATAAAATTTGATTCCTATAATGGAGAGGCATTTTATAATGATAAGATGGATCCTGTAGTAAAGGAGCTTGCTGACAAGAACCTATTAAAGGAGGATCAGGGTGCCCAAATTGTCGATTTAGGAGAGACAATGCCTCCAGCTTTAATAAAAAGAAAAGATGGTGGTTCTCTTTATATTACTAGAGATTTAGCTGCAGTATTTTATCGCAAACAGGAATATCAATTTGATCATATTTTATATGTGGTAGGAAATGAACAGAAGCTACATTTTACACAGCTTAAATGTGTATTGCAAAAAATGGGATATGATTTTGCAGATGCAATTGAGCATGTAAATTTTGGTCTTTATTTGACGGATGGTAAGAAAATGTCTACACGCAAGGGTGGCGTGGTCAAGCTTTATGATGTGTTAATGAAGGCTATTCAACTGGCGTATGAATTGGTTGCAGTTAAAAATCCAGAGTTAGAAAATAAGGAGGAGGTTGCTAAGGCAGTTGGAATTGCTGCAATCGTATTTGCAGATTTGAAGAATCATAGAAGTCTAGATATCGAATTTAATTTGGAACAGGCAGTAAAATTTGAGGGACAGACAGGTCCATATTTACAATATACGAGTGTTAGAATAGCTTCTATATTGAAAAACAAAGGCTTTGATGTTCATAAAAGTAAAATAGATGTTTTTGAAAAGCCTCATTATTTTGATTTAATTAAGCAGATTTCCTTATTTAAATCAATCATTGAACGTGCAGCTTTAGAACGAGCACCTAGCATCATTGCAAGATATTTATTGAATTTGGCACAAAGTTTCAATAAATTTTATTCTCTAGAGAAAATCAATGTAGAGGAAGAAACAACTAGAAACGCTAATTTTGCATTGGCTAAGGCAACTAGAATTGTCTTAAATGAGGGATTACGTCTATTAGGCATACAATATGTCAATGAAATGTAGTTAGGGTATTGCATTTTACTACTAATATGGTGTAAAATAATAGAGCGTAGCAAATTGGTAGATAGAATAGTCTGGGGCAATGTTATATGAAGGTAGGTATTTTTACTGACCAATTCTACCCATATATTAGTGGAGTGGTCACTTCAATTACAATGTTATATGAGGGCTTAACTGAGTTAGGTCATGAAGTATTTGTATTTTCTAGTATTGAAGAAGCAATGGTTGCTTCCTGTGAGGAACTGAAAAACTTTAACTTTATAAATATTCCTGGAAAGCCATGGCCATTTAAAGGATTAAAGGATTATCGTTATACTAGACATCCTAAAAGATATCTCAAAACTATAGCATCTTATAACCTAGATATTATTCACATTCATACGGAGTACAATGCAGCAAAGCTTGCTAAATTAGCTGGTAGAAAACTAAATATTCCTATTGTATATACGTTACATACCCTTTATGAGGATTATATGAAATATTTATCTCCATTTTTTGATAAACATTTTCATAATATCATGTTTAAGGTCTTAGCAAAAGCTTTTATGGGTTCAACCTCTAAAGCGTCTGTTGTAAAGATTGTTCCTACTAAAAAGGTATTGCGATTGGCTTCTAAATACTATATAAAAGGAGATATAAGAGTTATTCCTACAGGAATTGATTTAACTCATTTTTATGCTGAAAATTTTTCTAAAGAAGAAATAATTTCTTTGAAAAATAAGCTTGGAATTAATCAAGAACGGTTTGTGTTCGGTTATATTGGTAGAACCTCTCCAGAAAAGGATATTAAGACTCTATTAAATGCTTTTGCAAATCTGCAATATAAAAATAATGCAGTTTTGCTAATTGTTGGTGGTGGTCCTCAATTAGAGGAGCTGAAACAAATTGCCAAAGATATGCAAATTAATGATAAGGTTATATTTACGGGTTTCATTGAAAGTGAAAAAATACCGTTATATTATCAAGTTTGTGATATTTTTTTAAATGCTTCAAAGTCGGAAACACAAGGTTTAACCTATATAGAATCTTTAGCTTCATCTTTACCCTTATTAGTTCAAAAGGATGATTGCATTGAAGATGTCATAGAAGATTATTACAATGGAATTTACTTTGATGGAGAGCAAGATTTGATTCTTAAAATGGAACAAATACAAAAGGCTCCTACTACATTGAATAATATCAAGGCTAATACTAGAATATCTTGTGAGAAATATTCTAAGGAACATTATGCAGCAAGTATAGAAACTGTTTATCGAGTTGCAATAGAAAAATATAAGGAATAAAGGTAGAAACTCTACCTTTAAAATATGGGGGAGTGATGAAATGGTAGACATAGTTGACTCAAAATCAACCGCCCTTAAAGCGTGTGGGTTCGACTCCCATCTCCCCTACCATAAATTGCTTGAAATATCGCGGTATTTTGCGATTTTGAGAGACGGGGATTTTTAAGAAATTCTCATGAAATAGGACTTGGTAAAGTCCTATTTTTCATTTATACTGTAAATTCACTTTATATTCATATTAAAAATAACAAAATATAAAGATGTGTAAATAATAGTGTTGAAATATTTTTTTGAAAAGTATATAATATAGTTTGTTCGTAGTGTGATTTTTAAGTTAGATTTTTTTAAAAAATAACATTATGAATATTAGTATATTAATGGAGGATGTTTTAAAATTATGAAAAGACGCATTTTATTTTATTCTTTTATAGTAATATTTATGCTATTTTTTATGTTGGGTTTAACATCAATGTCAAATAATGGTATTATTGATGCTTCTGCCCAAGCAGAAACAAAAACCTATAAGTATTACTATGAGAACCTAAATACTTCTGATAAAGAAGGAAATACGGTTGAGTATGAACTTGCTAAGGAATTTTATCAAGCATTAGAAAGTATTAATGAATCTGGTGCATTTATAAAAGGTAAGGTTCAATATGCATTATCATCAATTTTAACTTCAGCAGATATTAAAAGCTGGGTAAGGGATGGTAATCTAGATATCCCTAAGGCATTCAGTGCAGCAAGAGATTCATTTTTAATGGATCACCCTGAATTGTTTTATGTGGATATGTATAAGCTTACTATCAGTGCAGCATTAAAAAATGGGGTATATTCTGCATTTATAGATAGCGGTAAAGAAGATAATGTTTATCGTGATAATTCTTTTAAATCTGAAGCTGATGTAAATAGGGCTATTGCATTATACAATACAGCAATTGCAAAAATGATTATGGAAGCAAAATCAAGAATTGTAAATACAGAACATAAAGAAGACTATGCGTTAGCTTTAGCAGTAAATGAAATAATGGCTAAAGATACGTTTTATGATTATGGAACTTATGAAGCAGGAGTAAATAATGGAAGTGCTTCTACAGCTTCTATGGCATTTACTGCTTATGGTGCTTTAGTCTACAATAAAGCAGTATGTGCAGGTTTCTCTTTTGCTTATAAAGCAATCTTGGATCAACTAGATATTCCTTGTGTTGTAGTAAGTGGATATAGTATAGGAAAAGACTCTGATGGTAATGATACTGGAAACAATGTTGGACACTCATGGAATTATGTATATCTTGAAACTGCAAAAAGAGAAGTAGTTACAGATGAGAATCAACCTACTGCCCTAGCTAATGAAAAAAATGGGGCTTGGTTTGCATTTGATACTACATGGAACAGTATGCGTTCAGATAGAAATAAGTATTCTGCAATGGGATATATTGATGCATCACAGCAGCATATGCCAGATGGTATTATTTCTTCATCTAAGTATTCTCTTTCTTATCCTGCGCTTTCAGCCTTGAGCTATGGACAAGCAATTGATCCTAATGATATAAACCTTGAGATTTCTATGGGAGGATTCAAGTTTCATAGTGAATATTCTTATACAAACTCAGGTGCTTATGAAATTTTCTTTCATGTTAGCTATAATGGAAAAAATGCAAAGGAACTATTAGAAACGGAGAATCTTCGTATAGCTTTTAGAGTATTTTATATGGAAAAGGGTACTCAAAAATGGTCTTTATGGCAAGATATGGCAAATAGTGCTCCTTATGATGGTAGTGGTATTCTTAATAGTAGTGGAAATACTGCATTATATATTAATTCAAATGTACAATATGCTCAATTTGTTATTTTGACTGACGTTGAGCCCGATGTTGATGTTCCAATCATAGATTGGAAAGGTATCTATTATAGTGAAGGTCTAATAAAGGATGATAACATTCTATTTATGTCTCAAGAATTTGAAAATTCTACATATGGTACATATACACCAGCTCCTTACGTTGTTACTGAATTAACTCATCCATTCCTTGGAAGTGATATTTGTATTAATGATGGCATGAGTGAGCCGGGAAATAGTAATATGATGGCAGATAAGAATGCAATTCTTATAAAAATTGTTTATAATGAACCTCTTCATCTTTTAGATGAAAATAAGCCTATCACAGTATCCTATAGCGTTACACATGAGAATGCCAAAAAATATTCAGGTTTTGTTCCATTTCCAGATGGCTCTAATATACAATTGGTTGAAGATGAAAATGGTGTAAAGAATACCTTAATATTTAAGTTTAAGCCAAGCCTAATGTATGAGCATGATCGTGAAGGATACATGTTTACATTTGGTAATGTTGGTTCAATGAAAATAGTTGATAAGCTGGTGGATGGTCAGCTAATAAGAACAACTTCTGATAAAACTCCATCATATACCTATTTTGTATTTTCTCGTCTTTATATGGCTTGTCCAAATGTATTTGGTGATGGAAGATTATGGATTGATTGTTGTGCATTGCCTACACTTGTAGATAATTCTGATTTATCCTCAATGGACTTTAAGGATGAGAATGGAAATAGCACCTTCTCTGAGGCTGAAAGAAGTCAAATGATGCTAGTTGTTGATAGCGTAGCACCTAACACACAAAATCAAATGTTAGATGAAATCAGCAACAATAGTGATATTAACGTAAATAAGGATGAGATTAAGGCTAGTCAAACCTATGATATCAAATTACAAATTTGTAATAAATATCCAACTATTCCAGATGGAAGTTATGTAAAAATTGCCCTTGGTTTCCCTGAAGGATATGGTCCAGATGATGAAGGAGTAACATTTAAATTATTTCACCGTAAGCACATTAAGGGTGATGAGTATATTATAGAGGAAGTTCCTTGTGTTGTAACAAAATTTGGTATTGTTGCGACTGTAACAAGCTTTTCACCTTACATGGTAGCTGTAGTTCCAGAGGATAAAGCAACTGAAAAGACAGTATATGCACATATCAATGGTAAGGGGGGAAAATTGTCTAAAGAGGATGGACAGATTCAATCTCTAAATCAAGGACAAAGTTATACTTATACGATTTCTCCAGACGAAGGCTATCATATTTATAAAGTGACTTTAAATGGACAAAATATGGTAGATAAAATAACTGCTGATGGTAAGCTTGTACTATCCTATGATGATTTAAAGAGAAATAATGAGCTAGAAATTCAATACATTTCAACAGAGGCTGCAACTCGTTTTGAGGAAAACAATATTGTTGATCCTGTAAAAGTAATCGTATCTGCTGATAATTCATCTTCAGACATCTATTCTTATATAGAAGGAGAAGTTGTTCCTAGTAATCCACTTCTTCCTGAAGTAACTAGTGATTCAAATATGGTTCTAATCGTAAGCTGTGTAGCAGCTGGTGTAGCTGTTATGGTGGGACTATTAGTTATTGTATTAGTAGTTAAGAGAAAACGTAGAACGGCTTAATTTAAAAAATCAATATATTTATTTAAAAGGCTGTCAGCTATATTGATGGCCTTTTTTTGTTTTAAAATTAATGTATTATAGCTAGTGTTTAACACTTCATTTTACGCTTTACAATAATAAAGATGACGAAATATAAAGTGCGCTAATATAAATTCCATTTTTTATAAAAAATTATTATTGTCATTCTAAAAAAAAGAGTATAAATTGTTTTAGCTCTATGATATAATTTTACCCAAAAGGTTAATCTGGCAGGACTACTAGATTGACTTTTAAAAAATGAATAACAGAAAGGTTTAGGTATGGAAAAAGAATTAGTCTTAGACGTAGAAGAAAGCCCAAAGAAGAAGTCGCAATGGTGTTTGTTTGCAATTCAACACATTTTGGCAATGTTGGTTGCGTGTATTACTGTTCCATTAATTACAGGTCTTCCTATTGGACCAACATTAGTGGCTGCAGGCTGTGGAACTTTGATTTATGTATTTACTACTAAGAGAAAATCACCTGTCTTTTTAAGTAGCTCCTTTGCATATTTGGCACCAATGTCTACTGCTCTTACTTTAGGAGTAATAGATGATGGTACAATGAATTATGCTGCAGTAATGCTAGGAATGCTTATGGTTGGGGTTGTGTATGTTGTAATTGCGTTAATTATTAAAAAGGTGGGAACTAACTGGTTAAATAAACTTTTACCACCTGTTGTAATTGGACCTATTATTATGGTTATTGGTTTAGGACTTGCTGGATCTGCTATAGGTAATATTACTAGTGGAACAGCTGGAATTCATATTTTCCAATTAGAAAATGTAGGGGGACTTCCTTGGCAATATACATTTATGTCTATTGTTGTAGCTTTAGTTGCTTGCTTCTTGACTGCATTTTGTGCTACGTCAAAAAGAAAAAATCTTACTCTAATTCCTTTTGTTATTGGCATGGTAGGAGCATATCTATTTGCATGTGTTCTTACTGGAATTGGCTATTTATCTAATCTGAATTGGCTTAAAATCATTGATTTTACAATTTTTAATAAGGATTGGTCAAATGTTGGATCATGGATTACTATAGATTTTGTTTTTGTAAAATCCTTTACACAAACTGCAGAATTTTCTTTAAAGACTGTAGGACAGGTTGCATTACTATTTGTTCCTGTTGCTTTAGTGACAATTTGTGAACATATTGGAGATCATAAAAATTTAGGTAATATTATCAATCGTGATCTATTAGATAAGGAACCAGGTTTGACTAGAACTTTGATTGGAGATGGAGTGGCAACAGCTGTATCAGGTGCTTTATGTGGTGCTGCTAATACAACCTATGGAGAAAATGTAGCAGTGATTGGTGTATCTAAAATAGCGTCAGTTTCTGTAATAATTTTGGCAAGTATATTGTCCATTGTATTGGGCTTTTTTGCCCCACTAACTACACTTTTACAGACCATCCCTGCTTGTATTACAGGTGGTGTTTCCTTAATTCTTTATGGTTTTATTGCTTCTAGTGGAGTCAAAATGTTAATTAAAGAAAAAATAGATTTTGGACAAACTAGAAATATTGTTATTGCATCAGTAATACTAGTTGCAGGAATTGGTGGCTTGGCTTTAGGCTTTGGTGGCTTTACAGGAGCTTACACCATTTCTATTTCTGCCACAGCTGTTGCTATGTTTTTAGGTATAATTATGAATTTGGTTTTACCTAAACCAAAAGAAAATAATGAGATAAAAGAAGTAGACGAGGTAGTCATAAAAGAATAATTATTTCCCCTTATCCAAAAATAAAGCGATAAGGGGAATTTTTATATTGAAAATAATTATGAATTTGTTAAAATAAGATAGAGTATCAAGAGTAAGGAAGGTGAAAATTATGAAAAAAATCATTTTAATTTTTCTTCTTTTTTTTGGAATTTTGATTTCTTGTGCAAAAGAAGAAGATAACATACGCTTTGAAATTTCTCCTACTATAGAAATAAGGCTAGAAGATTTTCATGAAGCCTATGATTTTAGTTCCTATGTGAAGGCATATCATAACGATGAGCTTATTCCTTATGCAGATTTACTCATTCAAATAGAAGATGAAGCTACTCCTACAATAGGAGAGTGTAATTTTATTGTTATATATAAGCTGAAGAATAAGGAATATAAAGAATCTTTCAAAGTCGAGTTCAAAAGTTCTTTAATTTCGATTAAAATGCATTATGGTTCTAAAGAGTCTTTTTATGAGTTAGAAAAGGGAAAAGCATTAGTTGATTTAGGTTTACCCTCTACATTCAAAACTGAGTTTGGAGAAGCTATGGAGATTAAAGGGTATTATAAGGATTCTTCTTATTTTCAACCTTTTGATAGCTTTAGTCCAATTTTAAATGATTTAGATATTTTTGCAAAATTATCCTTTACTTTTACATTTGAATCTCCTTCTATAGACGCCAATAAAATTTCAAGAGAAATGAATGAATATATTTTGAAATTAATGAGTACGACTATAGGATATCGTCCAAGCTGGAATCAAGAGGGCTTTAAAGGAAGGTGGAATTATATAGATGGTGTTTTTTTAAACTCTATCGTCAATTTATATAACGAAACGAACAACTCTATTTATAAGGATTTTTTCTTAAACTATATTGATTATTATATAGACGCAAATGGAAATTTTATTAATCCAGAAACTAAAGAGATTACGGGGTATCGATCTGGTGAGCTAGATAGTGTTTGTGAAAGTAAGATATTATTTGATGCTTTAACTATGAAAAGTGATTATAGATATCAACTTGCAATCCATAAAACCTATGAAGAGTTGCAGAAAATTTCTATCGCTAAAGGGACAGAAAATTATTCTCATAAGGAGACCTATCAAAATCAAATTTGGTTAGATGGGATGTACATGTATGTACCATTTTTAGCACGCTATGCTCAAATGATGAATGAAGCTAGCCTATTTGATTTAATAAAGCGTCAGTACATGTACATTAGGCAAAATATGTATGATGAAGTTAAAGGACTATATTATCATGGACATGATACTACTAAATCAATATTTTGGGCTGATTCTACTACAGGAAACAGTAAGAGCTTTTGGCTAAGATCCAATGGCTGGTTTATTGTATCCTTAGTAGACGTATTAGAATATTTTCCTAAGGGAGATCATAAGAATTATTTAACTGATTTATTAAAAGAAATTTTAGAAGGCATCATGCAATACAAGGATGAGCAGACCAATATGTTTTATCAATTGATTGACCAAGGAGCAACTGCATTTTTAGTAGAAGATAGCTACTGGAAAGGCTTAGGAAATGATGCATATGGTTATACTTCTGCAACTATAAAAAATTATTTAGAATCCTCTGGCTCCTCAATGATTGCTTATGCAACAATGAAAGCTGCAAGATTAGGCTATATCTCTTTAGATTATAAGGAAATTGGTACTAGAATATATGAAGGAATTTATGCACATAGTTTTAACAATGGCTGCTTAAATGATATCTGTATCACAGCTGGACTTGGACCAGAAAAGAATCCATATAGAGATGGCACTCCAGCATATTATTTGGCAGAACCAGTTGGAAGTAATGATGCTAAGGGTGTTGGACCATTTTTAATGGCATATATTGAATATGCTAAAGCCAAAAATCAATTGAAGTAATATTATTTTAAGATGAGATAGTTAAATATTGAAAAGGATATAAGCTTAAGGCATGTTTTTCTTATCAAATGATTAATTATGTACAAAAATAAAAAAAGGTTGCTTAATACATAGAGTTATGCTAAAATACTTATAGAAATATTTCCAAGTTATAGGGGAGTAGTTTGCTAGCAATAGTAGTTGGCCTACATCATGGGAAAATAACCCAGGTTCAACTTTAAAAAACGAGACTTATGCATATTATGAAATCATAATAGGTATAAGTCTTTTCTTTTTAGGAGGTAGTAAAAAATGTTGCCAAGCTTAGATATGTTACAATGGTGGAGTTGGATAGTTTGTATAATTTTACTTGTAACAGGAGTATATTTTTTAGTGAAATTTTCTGATCTTTTTGTGGATGCTTCATCATCTATTGCTAAAAGATTTCATATTTCAGAGATGATCATAGGATTAACTATCGTTGCATTCGGTACAAGCTTTCCCGAATTGGCAGTATCTGTATCGGATTCTATTAATTGCCTGTTAGAGGGTGGAAATGCTAATGTGGCTGTTGGAAATGTAGTAGGTTCTAATATTTGTAATTTGCTTGTTGTTTTAGGATTTAGTGCTATTTTTACACCAATCCTCATAAAAAAAACTGTAGGTAAGAAGGAGTATCCAATCCTTTTATTTGTTACTGCATTGCTAGTGATTTTTGGGTTATGCTTTAATTTTAAAAATGAATATGCTATTCTACGTTGGGAAGGTATAATTTTTGTAATCTTAATTCTTCTTTATGTTTTTTATTTGGTGTTAGATGCAAAAAGGATGATGAAGCAAGGATTAGATTTAGAAAAGAATGAGACGATAGTTCTATTGCCTACTTGGAAATCTATTTTATTTGTAATTATAGGTTTAATAGGTATTGCTGTTGGAGGAGAAGCAGTTGTATATGGATCAAAGCATATCGCAGTTGGAATTGGGGATTTGGCCCATTTAAATCATGATATGGTAGAATCTTTAGTAGGGCTGACTATTGTTGCAGTAGGAACCTCTTTGCCAGAGCTTGTGACAAGTATTGTTGCCGCAAAAAAAGGACAAAATGATATGGCACTAGGAAATGTAATAGGTTCTAATATTTTTAATATTTTGTTTGTATTAGGAATTTCTAGTACAATTAATCCTCTTATTGTTGGTAACCAAATTGTAGTGGATTTAACTGTAATGATGGTAGCCACCCTGTTAGTATTTGGATTTTGCTTTATTGGAAAAATTAATCGTAAAAGTGGTATACTTTTATTGAGCTGTTATGCAGGATATTTAATTTATCTAATTTGTCGGACGGTTATCTAAAAATGTGGGAATTTTTTTTGAATAGTATTCTTTTAGGGTTTGCTCTTACGATGGATGCATTTAGTGTCTCTATCGCTGATGGATTAAATGAACCTAGAATGAAAAAGAAAAAGATGTTTTTTATTGCAGGAACCTTTGCATTCTTTCAATTTGCCATGCCATTGCTTGGTTGGGCATGTGTATATGCTCTTTTGGAAAAATTTAAAGCTTTTCAATATGCAGTTCCTTGGATTGCATTAATTTTGCTTTTCTTTATTGGTGGAAAAATGATTTATGAAAATATAAGAAGCAGAGGAAAAGAAGAACAAGCAACGATTGAAGGCAGAAGACTTACGTTTATTGCTTTACTCATTCAAGGGATTGCCACTTCAATTGATGCCTTATCTGTTGGCTTTACTATTGCTAATTATACTTGGAATATGGCTCTTTATGCCTGTCTATTAATTGCACTTGTCACTTTTATTTTTTGTATTATAGGAGTGTTTTTTGGTAAAAAAATATCTTCTAAATTTTCTTCCTATGCAGAGCTTTTAGGTGGAATCATCCTTATTGCTATTGGTTTAGAAATTTTTATCAGCAATATGATTGAATTATATATTTAAAATCAATAGCACTTATCTAAATGAAACTAGGCACTTTTAGTGTCATTTTTTTTATTTCTTTAAAATTTTTGCGACAATATATATTGAAAAACGAGTATAAAAATTATATAATTACATTGTTATTTTTTGTGTTTAGGAATTTCTAACTTAAAGTTTAGTAATTATAAACTATTGTAAGGGGTGTAAGGATGAATCTAGGAAATAGAATTAAAGAAAGAAGAACACTTCTAATGCTTACACAGGAGGAGCTAGCGAATCGTTGTGAGCTGACAAAGGGATACATATCGCAATTAGAAAATAATAAGGTCTCACCCTCTATAGAAACTTTAGAAATTATATTGGATGTTTTGGGTACAAATTTTTCAGATTTCTTTCACGAGGATAAAGAGGAAAGAATCATTTTTACTGAGGAAGAGCAGTATACCAAGGAATTTGAGGGCTATGAGCAAACATGGCTTGTGCCTACTTCTCAGGAGCATGCCTTAGAACCTATTTTAGTTGTTATATCTCCGCATAAAAATACAATCCATGATTATCCCCATCCAGGAGAAGAATTTGGTTATGTTATAGAGGGAGAAGTTATCGTTCATTATGGAAATATTAAAAGAATTTGTAAGCGAGGAGAATCGTTTTATATAACTACCAATTCCACGCATTACTTAGAAAATACGACAGATTATCCAGCAAAGCTTGTATGGGTATCTACGCCACCAAATTTTTAAAGGAGAGTAAGAAGTATGGCAAATAAACTAATTGAATTGAAAAATATTCATAAGGAATTTAATGGAAATGTTGTTATTGACGATTTTTCACTGTACATCAATGAAAATGAGTTTATTACTTTAGTTGGTCCGTCTGGCTGTGGGAAGACAACAATTTTGCGAATGATTGGGGGATTTGAAACTCCAGAGTATGGGCAGATTATTTTAGATGGTGTTACAATTAATAATATTCCTGCATATCAAAGACCAATCAATACAGTTTTCCAAAGATATGCGTTGTTTCCTCATTTAAATGTATTTGAGAATGTAGCCTTTGGACTTAAGAATTTTAGTAGGATTCTTTCCGATATAAAAAATAGTGTTGCTGCTAAATATGAGGAAGAAAGAACGAAGCTTTTACATAAATTGCAGGATAGCTCTGCAACTAAAGAGGAGAAGACAGAGACTAAAAATCGTTTAAAAGAAATAAAGAATCAAATCAAGCAGGAAACCAATATTGAAAAGAATAAACTGATAGAAGTAAAGCTTGAAGAAATAGAAAAAAAATATAATCCTATTTTAGAAGATTTAGATGCTCAAATTGATGTAGAATGGGAAAAGGATGATGAGGTTAAGGCAGCTAAAAAAAGAATAAAGGAAATAGAAGTTTTAATTGAAGAGCAGGTTGCACAAGGAGTTTCAAATTCAAAGGCTACTAAACCATTTGAAGCAGAATTGAAAAAATTAAAAAAGGTAGCTGTATGGAGTGAACTTGAGCGTTTAGAAGCTTTAAAAAAACAGACCTTAAAGGATAAGGCTTTAGAAATTAAATCTGCGAAATCTTTAATGCTAAATAAGAAGCAAATTCGAGAAAAGGTGCTTGAAGCCTTGAAAATGGTAAAATTAGAGGGCTATGAAGATCGTAGGATTGATAAAATGAGTGGTGGGCAGCAACAGAGAGTGGCAATTGCGAGAGCCATAGTCAATCGTCCTCGCATTCTACTTTTAGATGAATCTTTATCAGCCTTAGATTTAAAACTTCGTCAGGAAATGCAATATGAATTAAAGGAGCTTCAAAGGAAGGTTGGTATCACATTTATTTTTGTTACCCATGATCAAGAGGAAGCTTTAACTATGTCAGACACCATAGTTGTAATGGATAAAGGTGTCATTCAGCAAATAGGAACACCTATGGATATTTATAATGAGCCAAAAAATCGTTTTGTTGCAAATTTTATTGGAGAATCAAATATAATTAGAGGAACGTATTTAGGGAATAAAATGGTTCGCTTTATGGAACAAGAGTTTGAATGTGTAGATGAAAATTTTAAGGTCGGTGAGGTATGTGATGTGGTAATCCGACCTGAAGATTTTGATCGCTTAGATCCAGCAAAGGCAAAGCTGATTGGAACAGTAACAGATATTGTATTTAAGGGAGTACATTTTGAAATCTGTGCTGATATTGGCGGGATGGAGTTTGTTATCCACGATTATGAAATTGCAAAGGTAGGAGATAAGATAGGACTTTCAGTAGATCCCTATGAAATTCATCTTATGAAGGTTAATGAATAATTTTAAAAAATACTCAATTCCTTATTTTGTATGGATAATTATCTTTACAGGCATTCCCTTATTATTAATGATTCTCTTTGCATTTTCTACGATTGAAACATTCTCTGTATATAGCTTTGATTTTACAGATTATGAATTTACGTTTCAAACCTTTTCAAAGTTAGCAGATATGGCATTTTTAAAGGCCTTTGGGAGAAGTATCTTTTATGCTGTTGTTGCAACAGTACTATGCATTCTCATAGGATATCCCATTGCATACTTTATTTCAAGTTCAAAATTCAAGCATAAATATTTAATTTTGCTTTTATTTATCATGCCTATGTGGACAAATATGCTTTTAAGAATCCAAACAATCAATAACTTATTATCCGAAAACAGCTTTCTTTCTAATGTGTTTCATATCTCAATAAATCTAACAGAATTTAAGTCATTAAAAATTATATTAGTTATGACGATAGTTTATCTACCATTTATGATTTTACCGATTTATACAGTTTTAGAAAAAATAGATAAATCCTATGTCGAGGCTTCTAATGATTTGGGTGCAAATCCTCAGAAAAGCTTTTTGAAAATTACATTACCCTTAAGTCTAAAGGGAGTAGTTTCAGGTGTAATGATGGTTTTCTTACCAGCGGCTATGGGATTTACTATTCCTCAAATTGTAACAAATGGAGATCCAAATTATCGCATGGTAGGACAACTGATAGAGCGCCAATTTAAATCCTCCCATACCTTCTTTAATATAGGAAGCTTATGGAGCCTCATTATCATCATTTTTGTATTGGGCTCTTTATATGTTATTTCTAAAATTGACGAGGAAGGAGAGACCTTACTATGATGGAAAATCGTATTAAAGTAGAAATTCCTACTTCTGTATTAGCTAAATCTATAGGCAAAAAAATAGCAATACTTATATTTTTTATTATGATATTAACCATTACCTATGTTCCTATTGTTGTTATTGTCTTAACCTCCTTTTCGACACATACTAGTGGGTATCAGATGCCAGGAGTCACAACCAAATGGTATGGCATGCTCATTACAAATAAGACACTATTCAAATCTATAGTTTTTACATTGGAAATCACGATTTTATCTACTATTATATCTACAATCTTTGGTACTTTTTCTGCGATAGGTATCAATGCCTTAAGTAGAAAAAGGAAAAAACAAATGATCATGCTGAATAATGTTCCAATTTTGAATGCAGATATAGTTACGGCAGCATTCTTATTGCTCATCTTTCAAGTGATATCTATTGTTTTACAGGTAAATCTAATCGCCCAATATGGAAAGCTTACAACATTGATAGCACATGTTTTATTTTCAACTCCATATGTAGTTCTTTCTGTACTTCCTAAACTTTCTAAGGACAATGACTTATTTGATGCTGCTTTAGATTTGGGATGTTCACCTAGAGAAGCTTTAGATAAGGTCATTTTACCTAATATAAAAACAGGTATCTTTTCAGGAGCCTTGCTTGCCTTTACTATGAGTATAGATGATTTTATTATTACCTACTTTGTCAGTGGAAGCCAACAAAATTTTTCTACATGGCTTTATGGAAATTTGAAACAACAGCGAAATGGACAATGGAATCAAGCCTGTGCATATAATACAATTTTAATGCTAATAACCTTTGTCGGTATTATTGTTTATCAAATCATTAAGAATCGAAAAAAGGAGGAACGCAAATGAAGAAGCTATTAGGACTTCTAGCTTTGGGAATCATTGTCATAGTGTTTGTTTTCTCAGGAAGTGGAAAAGGTGCTGATCTTTTAATTCTAAACTGGGGAGATTATCTTTCAAGTGATGTCATTCATAGCTTTGAAGAAAAATATGGAGTTACAGTTAAAGAGGTTAATGTAGAATCCAATGAGCAAATGTATCAAAATATTTTAAATCAAAGTGCTGAATATGATTTGGTTGTTCCTTCTGATTACATGATTGACCAAATGAAAGAGGATGGTTTAATTTTGGAGTTGGACTATTCCTTATTAGAAAATTATGAAGAAAATATTTTTGTTCCAGAGTTGAAAATGCTAATGGACTCAAAGGATTGTGAGAACTATAGAAACTATTACATTCCTTATTTTTGGGGCTCCTTAGGAATCATGTATTCTAAGCGAAAGGCAGGTGTTGAGGAGGCAGTTTTAACGCATGGCTTTAAGGTGTTTTTTGAACAAAATCTTTTACCCCTTGGATCCACTGTGGGAATGTATAATGTTTCAAGAGATGCTTTAGCTGCAGCAGAATTATATTTAGGATATTCTTTAAATACTAAGGATAAAACTAAAATAGATGAATGCTTAGATTTATTAAAGAGAACTCATTTTGATTACTGGGGAACTGATGAATTAAAGAAGAATGTTTCTCAGGGGAATCTTGATGTTGCCTTAGTTTATTCTGGAGATTTCTTTGATGCCTATTATTCTGATGTAGAGGCAGAGCAATACCAAAATATAGAAAATTATAGTATTTATGCCCCTAAGGAGCATAATAATGTCTTTTTTGATGGACTTGCTATACCCGTAACCTCTACGAATCCAGATTTAGCATATAAAATGATTGATTATCTTTTGGAGTTTGACAATTCTTTAGAGAATACTAGCTTTGTAGGCTATTGTCCTACCTTAAATTCAGTATTTGAAAATGTTTTTTCCGATGAGGAATGGGAGGATATTGTTTCTATAGAAGCCTATAATCCATCCCTAATTATGAATTATCCAAATTCTGTTGCAGAGGTTTATTGTTTTCTTGGAAATGATATTTATGCCTATATCGAATCCTTATTTATAACTATAACTAGTTAAATCCCTCCAGTGAGGGATTTTTAACTCTAAAAAGCTTGTTCAAATTTTTAGAAATATCTATTCAAAAATAAAAGAATATGGTAGAATAAAAGAAAATTAGTTTGTCAATACTTCATAATATTTAGATAACTTTAGAAATATAAGGGGGGGTTCTAGTGAAGAAGATAAAAAAGGATCATTCAAAATATATATATTATGTGATAGGCATTGGAGTTTTACTCTTATTTTTAATTATCCTAATTAGCTCCTTGCTAGATATAGGAGAAAAATTAAGAAGGATTTCTCCCTATGCAGAATATGGATTTTACGCACTTGTTGTTTTATTGACTTATTTAGGAATTATTCAGCCTATTATTATCATCGTGCGCTCTCCATCTTTGTCTATTGCAACTTCCTTAGACCAAAGTAATCCAAAAGCAGTTGCAATATATAAGAAGGTTGCAAAGAATATAGTGAAAAGTAATGAACTGCCAGAAGAGGAACGCATCCTTCTTACACAATATAAAAATAAAGAGGAATTGCTGTTCAATTTGCAATATGTCTTTGAAAGAACAGTAAAAAACCAGCTCAATCGTATTATTATTCATGATGCTAAAACGGTTATGATTTCTACTGCAATCTGTCAAAGTGCGCGATTTGATATGATTACAGTCTTTGCAGTAAATTTAAAAATGGTGAAGGAGCTTGTTGTACAATGTGGCTTTCGTCCCTCTATGAAAAACCTAAGCAAGCTAACCATTCAGGTTTTTGGAACAGCTTTGATAGCAGAAGGACTTGAAAATTTAAAGCTTGAGGATATCATGCCCAAAAGCTCCTTAGACTTTTTAAATAATATGCCCTATTTAGGTGTGGTTTTAGAAAGTGTACTTCAAGGAGCTGCAAATGCATTAATGACACTACGGATAGGCTGTGTATGTAGAAGATATTTATTTAGTGATGGGTCTGTAATTACAAAAGAGGATATTCGTAAACAGGCATACAAAGAGACATTAAAGCTTTTACCTATGGTAGTTGCTGATACTATTGCTTTTTTTCCAAAGCGTATTGTTAGATTTTTTACAAATCGTAAAAAAAGTAAAGAGGATGATGATTTGGCTACAGAATAAAAAGCCAGCTTTGTAGAGTATCCCTAAGTTACAACTAGAAACTTCTAGAATAGCTTAGGGATACAAAACTCTAGTGGCTTTTTTAATTGCTCTTTTTTTGAGTTTAATTGCTTTATAATCCGATGTTGCTGCAACCTTATCAAAAATACAGATGAGCCAACCTTCCTTTGTTGTAGGCGGAATTAACGTGAGTGGGAACATATGATGAGCCATATGTCTTTTTTCTCTTTTAGTAATATGATAAAGCTGCTGGGCATTTTTTACTGCCTTTTTGGGATGAAATAATCCATGGAGATGAACTCCATTTTTCTTATCATGCCAATCATAAAAATATAGGTCATGTAGTAATGCAGAACGAATAAGTTCATCATAATTGATTTTCCATTTATGCTTTACTGCATAGCAATAGGACATATAAGCAACCTTGATTACATGAGTATAAGTAGTAATATTTCCATGATGACGAAAATTTTTTAATTTTAAAAAGGGTTCTGTATAGATGATTTCATTTATGGTTTGAAAAAAGAAGTTTTGATTTTTTTCTAAAAGCTTATATTTTGTTCTCATGTTATTATTATACCTCTTTTTTGAAATTTGAAAAGAAAGATTTTATATTTTATTCCTTTGAACTAAGAAAAATAACCATATCTAATTCTTTTTATAAAAATAATGAAGAGGTTTTACATTTTTAAGATTTACTCGTATGAAAAGAATTTTTATTAAAAAACATCAGTTTTCTTTAACATGATAGGAAAAATGGCATAGTGTGAATTGACAATTTGTAATAGAAATGCTATACTATTAAAATGGAATTTAATCGTTTGGAGGCGTAAAATATGCAAAAAATAACATTAGAACAATTAGTTGCATTTTTAAAGGAACAAGGCTTTGTTTTTCAAGGGAGTGAGATTTACGGAGGCTTGGCAAATTCCTGGGATTATGGTCCTTTGGGAGTGGAATTAATCAACAATATTAAGCAAGCTTGGTGGAAGAAATTTGTTAAAAATAACCGATATAATGTAGGCTTAGATTCTGCCATATTAATGAATAAAGAGATATGGGTTGCTTCAGGACATATCGGATCATTTAGTGATCCTTTAATTGATTGCAAGAAGTGTCATTCAAGATATCGTGCGGATAAGCTAATAGAAGACTATACTAAGGGCGAAAAAACAGGAGATGGAATGTCTAATGAGGAATTACTTGATTTTATTTACTCTCATAAAATTACTTGTCCTAGCTGTGGTGGCTTAGAATATACTGATATTCGAAAGTTTAATTTAATGTTTAAAACCCACCAAGGTGTTGTAGAGGACAATAAAAGTGAGGTTTATTTAAGACCTGAGACAGCACAGGGGATATTTGTAAATTTTAAAAATGTTTTAAGAGCATCTAGAAAAAAATTGCCTTTTGGTATTGGACAAATAGGAAAAAGCTTTAGAAATGAGATTACACCAGGTAATTTTATATTCCGTACTCGTGAATTTGAGCAAATGGAATTAGAATTCTTTTGTAAGCCTGGTACAGAATTAGAATGGTTCACTTACTGGCGTAAGTATTGTATGGATTTCCTATTGCAGTTAGGTGTAGATGAAAGTAAACTAAGATATCGAGATCATGATAAAGAGGAATTATCCTTTTATTCCAATGCGACAACCGATATAGAGTTTTTATTTCCTTGGGGCTTTGGTGAGCTTTGGGGAATTGCATCGCGAACAAATTACGATTTAAATGCGCATCAAACACATTCTAAAGAAAATTTAGAATATCTAGATCCTGAAACAAATGAGCGTTATTTGCCATATGTCGTTGAGCCTTCTGTAGGTGTTGGTCGTATGCTTTTAGTCGTATTGTTTAGTGCTTATGATGAGGAAGTAAATGAAAAGCAGGAAAAAAGAATTGTTTTACGCTTAGCTCCTGTTTTGGCTCCTTATAAGGTGGCTGTATTACCATTAATAAAAAAGACACATGCCCAAAAGGCAAATGAAATATTTGAGCTTTTTAATGATCATTTTAGCACAGTTTATGATGAAACAGCTAATATTGGGAAACGCTATAGAAGACAGGATGCAATTGGTACACCATATTGTGTGACAGTTGATGATGAAACACTTGCTAATGGAGTTGTTACAGTTAGAGATAGAGATTCTATGGAACAAATTTCTCTTAAGATTGAAGAGGTTATACCTTATATTGAACAAAAGCTTAGATTTTAAAATTTTGTATATGGAGGGGACAAAATGCCAACACAAGAAGAAATTGATAAAATTGTTGAAAGCACAGATATGGTTGAGCTTGTGTCTCCTTATGTTAAATTATCTAAGCAGGGGAAAAGCTATAAAGGATTATGTCCTTTTCATGATGAAAATACACCCTCCTTTGTTGTATCACAGGAAAAACATTTAGCTCATTGTTTTGGCTGTGGAAAGGGTGGGAATCCTATTCGTTTTCTAATGGATATCAAGCGCATTTCCTTTATGGAAGCCTTAAGTGAGCTTGCTAAGAAAAATGGAATTCCTTTAAAAGAAGAATATATTCCCAAGCAAAAGCAGGATTTTTCCTTATTTTATGAAATGCTATCAGCATCTTCAAAATTTTATCATCAAAATTTAACACTAACACAGTCAGGAAAAGCCGCCTTAGATTATTTGTATCAGCGTGGTTTAGATGATGAAACCATAAAAGCCTTTGAAATTGGCTTAGCTCCAAAACAAAAGGATTCCTTATATAAGGTATTAAAGGAAGCAAATTATTTAGAATTTAATATGATAGAGCTAGGCTTAATAGAGCATAGTAATCAAGGCTATTATGATTTGTTTACTCGCAGAATTACGTTTCCTATTAAGGATGAGGATGGACATGTTGTCGGCTTTAGTGCAAGAATTTTTGCTAATCCTGATCCAAGTCAGCCTAAATATATTAATACAAAGGAAACCTTTCTTTATCATAAGGGAAATATATTGTATCATTTAGATGCAGCTAAAACAGAGATTCTTCGAAAAAAAAGATTTATTTTACATGAAGGGCAAATGGATGTTATTGCATCAACCATTTCTGGATTAAAGGAAAGTGTATGTACAATGGGTACTGCCTTGACCTTAGAACAGGCCCATGTCTTAAAACGGTATGCAAATCATGCTATCATTTGCTATGATGGCGATAAGGCAGGAATTAAGGCTTCCTTAAAGGCTATTCAAATATTTAAGCAGGCACAAATTCAAATTCATTTAGTTTTATTACCAGCTGGGATGGATCCAGATGATTATGTTAGAAGCCATGGAAGAGATGCTTATAAAGAATATTTTGAAGGTCATTTATTAGATGAACTAGAGTATCGCTTTGAAACCTCTTTTTTACAGATGGATTTAAAGGATAATACTGCTGTTGAAACGGTTAAGATGAATGTTTTTGGCTTAATTCAAAATATGTCAAGCCAGACAGCGAAGGAAAAATATTTAAAGCTTTTAGCTACAAAAATAGAGGGTTCATTTTCAGCTATTGTAAGAGATTATGAAAATTTCTCAAAGACTCAAGTAAATCAAGGCTATGAAGAGGATTTCTTTGATTCTCCAATTGAATTTCTTCCAGCAGACGAAAAAGAAAGAATCAGGAGCTATGAGCTTAGATTGTTTCTTTATGCGAGAAATTCTAAAGAGCGAGCCTTTCAAATAGACAAGAAGCTAGGAGATAGTATAGATGCGTTTTCAAAGAAAAATCAGGAGCTTTGGATTCAACTAATTAATGTCTACTATGCTAAGCATGATGTCTTTGACGATAGCTCCTTTTGTTCTATTTTAACTGAGGAACTAAAGGAAGCCTATTTACATAATTTTGATTTAATACGAGGTGCGATTGAACCATACACAGATGAGGATTTAGAATGTATTTTACAAAAGATGCATGAGGTTCACTTACAAATCTTAAATTATAATTTGACACAGCAAATTTTAAATACATCAGATATAGAACTAAAAAAAAATAAATTGGCAGAAAAATTTAGTAATAAAAAAAAGTCCATATTAAACAAGAGGAGGTAACACTATGGAATTTGAACAGGTATTAAAAGAGTTATTAGAACAAGGGAAGAAAAATGGAATTGTTTCTTCTAAGGATATTATTAAATATTATTCTTTAGAATCAGAGGAATATGATAATATTGTAAAGGCTTTAGAAAAAGAAGAAATCAATATTGAAGAAGATTTAGTATTTGATGATTTTGATGTAAAGGAACCAATTTCATTGAATGATATTGAAGAAATTGATGTATCAACCTTTGATCAATTGCCTGCTTCAGTGAAGGTGGATGATCCTGTAAGAATGTATCTTAAGGATATAGGTAAAATCCCTCTTTTGTCTTTGGAGGAAGAAACCATTTATGCTCGTGAGGTAGTAGATGGTCGCGCTGCTAAGGCACGTTTAGCAGAAATTGAGGCTGATGATCAAAATACGATTTCTGTTGAAGAATATGAAAAGCTTTTAGAAATTAGTGATGCTGCAGATGAGGCAAAGGATAAGCTTGTTAATGCTAACTTAAGATTAGTAGTTTCTATTGCGAAAAGATATCTAGGTAGAGGCCTTCAATTCTTGGATTTAATTCAAGAGGGGAATATGGGGTTGATCAAAGCAGTGGATAAATTTGATCATCAAAAGGGATTTAAATTTTCTACGTATGCTACTTGGTGGATTAGACAGGCCATTACTAGAGCTGTTGCAGATCAAGCAAGAACAATTAGAATTCCTGTTCATATGGTGGAGACCATTAATAAGTTAGTGAGAATACAACGTCAGCTTGTTCAGGAGTTATCTAGAGAGCCATCTCCTCAAGAGGTTGCAGAGCGAATGGGAATATCTGTTGAAAAGGTTCAACAAATTCAGAAGATAGCGCAGGAGCCTATCTCATTAGAGTCTCCTGTTGGAGAAGAAGAAGATTCTAATTTAGGAGATTTTATATCTGATCCTCATGCCCTTGACCCTTATGAATATACAGCAAAAATGAAGCTACGTGAAGAGCTAGATGATGTTTTAGGAACACTAACGGATCGTGAAGAGCGTGTACTAAGATTACGCTTTGGATTAGTTGATGGTAGACAAAGAACGCTTGAAGAGGTAGGAAAAGAATTTAATGTAACAAGAGAGCGTATTCGTCAAATTGAAGCTAAGGCACTTCGCAAGCTAAAGCATCCTTCTCGTAGTCGTAAGCTAAAGGATTTCATGACTAAGCACTAATATGGAACGATTAAAGAAAATAGCTTCCTATACAAAAGGAAGCAGGGGTGTCTGTGATATAGGCTGTGACCATGCTTATGCCTTGATATTTGCAATTAAGGAATATGATGTTTCCTGCGGATTTGCTGTAGATATTGCAGAGGGTCCCTTAAAGAATGCTTTAAAAATGATTGAGCAAGCAAAGCTAGAAGATAAAATAAAGACCATCCAATCGGATGGCTTTACTGCTTTAAACAAGGATATGTTTGATACAGCTATCATTGCAGGTATGGGGGGAATTCTCATGTGTTCTATTCTTGCGCAAGGATTAGAAAAAATAAGGGATAAGACTTTAATCCTAGAGGCGAATCAGGACACAAGTAAGGTTAGAGAATTTTTAGCTTCTCATGATTTTAAAATTGTAGAGGAAACGGCTTTAATAGAAGAGGATAAATATTATGAAATCTTAGTTGCAAAGCCAGGACATGCCTCTTATAATCCTTATGATATAGCGTATGGACCTATAATAAGAAAAACCAAACCAGAAGACTTTTTAAAGCATTATCAAAAAAAGATTGAACAGTTAACTTCTATCTTAAAGCAAGTAAAAAATATTACCAAAAAACAAGAAAAATTGAAAGAATTTTTTGAAATAAATTTTTTATTGGAGTGTAAAAGTATGGAACAAGAATATATTTTAAATACTAAAAATTATTATCGAACCTATTTTTTAGATGAGATAAAAAGACCCACGATTTTAATTGTTCCAGGCGGAGCATATAAATATACCTCGCCAAGAGAGTCTGAGCCTGTTGCACAAGAATTTTTAAAGCGTGGATATCATGCTGTAATCATAAATTATCGCGAAGTTCCTGAGGAAAGCTATCCACTATTTGGAAAATATATAGCACAGACCATCCAACAGGTGCGTAAAGATCCACGAGTTGGTAAGCTTATAGGTTTAGGATTTTCTGCAGGAGGGCATTGTATTTTAGAGCTATGTCTTCATCATAAGGATTATCAAATTTCGCAATTAGATTTATTAATGCTGGGGTATCCAGTTATTTCTAGTCAAAAAGAAATAGCACATATGGAAAGTTTTAAGCATCTTTTAAAGCATCAGGAAGCTGATTCTAATTTGCGAAAGTACCTTTCTTTAGAGAAAGAAGTTACAAAAGAGAATGCAGTGGATTTATTTTTGTGGGGAACAGTTTCAGATGCCTCTGTATCTGTAATGAATTCTTTAAAGCTAATTGAAGCGTATCACTCTGTAGGAGGAAATGTTGAGTATCATCTATTTCCATTTGGAGGGCATGGTTTATCTGTTGCTAATGCGTATTCTAGTGAGGGAGATAAAGAAAAGGAAAGCGCGTATATTGCAAGATGGGTGGACTTTGCTGATGTTTGGATAAAAGAAAAGCTTAAGTAAATTCTTAATATTATAGGAGGAGATATAGTATTATGATTGAAATAATAAATGCTGGCAAAACATATAAAACTAAGGCAGAAGAAAAGGTTGCCTTAAAAAATATTAATTTAAATTTTAAAAATCAGGGTCTTGTAATTATTACAGGTGAATCGGGAAGTGGAAAAACAACTCTTATGAACTGTATCTCTGGTTTAGATAATTTTACAGAAGGTAGTATTTCTGGTATTTCCAGAATGGATGTAGCGTTTGTTTTTCAAGACTACCAGTTGATTGAGGACTTAAGTATTCGCGATAATCTTACGATAGGTATGCCAGTATCTAATGAAGAAATTCATAAGGTGTTATTACAGGTTAATTTAGAGGATATAGACCTTAATAAAAAAATATGTCATTTGAGTGGTGGTCAAAAGCAAAGAGTAAGTATTGCAAGAGCATTACTATTAAATCGTAGAGTCATCATTTGTGATGAGCCTACAGGAAATTTAGATAAAAAAACTGGAACACAAATTGTACAGGTATTATCTACAATTTCTAAAGAAAAGCTTGTCATTGTGGTCACTCACAATCGCAGTATTTTTGTAGAATATGCGGATGAATTTATTCATTTACAGGATGGAATGATTCAGTCTATAGAAGGGGAAGGAACAAAGGAAATAGAGCTTATACCTCTGCCACCAACTCAGCTACAGTTGTCTTGGAAAAAGGCGATTTCGATTTCATGGAAACGAATAAGAAAATACAAAGGTCGCTTTGTTATGAATTGTATTCTTTTATTTATAAGCTTTCTTGTATTTATTACGAGTATCCTTTTTATTGGCAATAATCCATATTATGTATATACAAAATATATGGAGTACTATGATATTAATCACATTGATTTTTATTATGAAAGAATGCTAGATGAGTTTGCCCCTGATCCTAATAGAATACAATATAGTACAAATTATATAGAAAAAAAATTTAAGAATAAGGATTTTTATGGTGAGAGAAATATCTCCTTAGCTCATAAGCCTACAGCAGACTTAAGGAATATTTTTTATAAGGATACTTACTTTAGCCTAACTTCAATATATATTACAGATTACTTCAGCAATGATTCTTTAGAGGAGTTAGAGGATTGTACGATTGCAATTTCAGAGGTAGTAGCTAAAAGCCTGTTTGGGAATGAAGATCCCTTGGGAAAAATAGTAACTATAAATAGAGCACCTTGTGTCATAAGTAAAATCATTCCAGTAGATTTATCCCGTTTTGATTTTATTGCAAAAAGGTTTCATTTAAAAGATGAACTAAGTAACTTTATGTATTGTAATCAATATACCTTTGCTTATCTTAGTACCTATGGGAGCCTTTTTTTAGAGGCTAGACTGCAAAAGGATATTTTAGGAAATAGCTATGTCTATAAGGATCAAAATAATCTTCTTAAGGAAAATGAAATTATTCTTCCTAAAGAATCTCTTGCGCATAGAACAGAATTTCCTTTAGCCCCTGAAGAATATTTGGGAAAAGAAATTATAATTCCTATGAACATTTCTAATAAAATAGAATACATACCTTTTCTTTTAAAAGCATTCGGAAATGAGGCTACTATTTCTAAGAAAAAATTTTTTGATATTGGAATGTATGAGTATGATGCTTATGCCCAGTCTAATGGAAAATATGGTGTATCTTATCAGGTATTTCCTTCAAAGGAAAAATGTAAGGAACTAGATAGTAAGGGTTATACCATGACCTGTTATTTAAGTAAAGAGCTTAAGGAAACCCATCATTATGTGGAGTCAAGAAGTAAGATTCTAACCTTTTCTTGTTTAGGTGCAGTCGTAATCATATTTTTATTTAATATATTTTTGGTATTAGGAGCTACTGAATCCAAGCAAAGAGAGGTTGGAATTTTATGCTCCATGGGTTTTAAAATGAGAAGTATTTTTAAATTATTTATTTTTGAAAGTACTTTGCCATTATTTACATCTGTAATTGTATCCTTATGTGCTGTACCTTTTCTTTTATTAAATATTAATTATCATAGTGAATTTATAAAACTACCATTTTTATATTTTAATTTTTGGTTTGTTATTTTGCTTATTTGTTTATCATGCTTTTTATTTGGCATTTATTTCTTATATTTATATCTTAACTATAGGAGAAAAACAACTATCGAATTAGTATATGAAAAATAATTAAGTTTCGACAAAATTTTCAGAGAAAATAAGATAATATTAGACCATAAACGTCAAATGAATAAAATGAATAGAATTTTATAAAGATAAAAGAAAATGTTGGTTAGAAAATTTTCAAATCTTAAAATTGTATTTCAGATTATTTCTTTTATGTTTTACTGACATGGGGAGCAGAATAATATGATTGAAATAAAAGATGGTAGAAAAATATATACAAGCGAAGCAGAAGAAAAGCTAGCCTTAGATAATATTACTTTAGACCTTAAGTCTAGAGGGTTAGTCTTAATTACTGGAGAATCTGGCTGTGGCAAGACAACCTTATTAAACTGCCTATCAGGCTTAGATGCGTTTACAGATGGGGATGTAAAAGGAGTTAATTTAAAGCACGCTTCCTTTATTTTTCAAGATTATCAGTTAATTGAAAATATAAGTATAAGAAAAAATTTAACTTTAGGCAGAGTAATAGAGGAGGAAGAACTTCTTGAGCTTTTAAAAAAAGTGAATTTAGAAAATGAAAATTTAGATAAAAAAATTTATAATTTAAGTGGTGGTCAAAAGCAAAGAGTTGCGATTGCAAGAGCCTTGCTCTTAGATAAAGCTATCCTTTTTGCAGATGAGCCAACAGGAAATTTGGACTCAGATAATTCCAAACGAATTGCTGAGCTATTAAAAGAATTATCTAAGTCTAAATTAGTAATTGTAGTTTCTCATGATAAAAATTTATTTTTACCCTTTGCAGATGAAACTATAATTTTAGAGGATGGAGAAATTATAAAAATAGAGGGTAGCACCTATGAAGGATTAAGGAATATACAGGAAGATGAGAATTGTAGTTTAACACTCTCTTGGATGCAAGCTATGCGTATGAACCTGAGCAGTATAAAAAAGTATTTTTTAAAATTTTTTCTTAGTGTTTCCTTACAGTTAGTCGTCCTATTATCCTTTATTTTTATGCTTGTATTTCTTACCAATGAGCCCTATTTTACCTATCAAGAAAGCTTTAGAAAAAATGATTTCTCACAAATTGATTTTTTTCAAAAACGAAATAATGAAAAATTACCTGTTATGGAATTTTATAATAGCTTTCAGGAAAATAAGAAAATATCACTGGTAATAGGAATTGATGATAGTCGTGTAGAAAATATAATTATGCTAGGCGATCGTGGAGGAGGAACTGTGCATAGGGTTTATCTGACGGATTTTTTTCAAAATCCATTAGATATATCTCTAAAGGATAACGAGATTGTTATAACTGACTATATGGCAGAGATTATCTCTTTTACGCCTAAAAATTTAACTGGAAATACAGTGAAAATTAATGGTACTGTGTGTAAGATTGTTAAAATAATCTCAACAGAATACGATGAGGATAAAAAAACGCCAAGTCTAAGGGATTATATTAGACAATTTTCCTATATTTATTGTAATAGTACAACCTTTAAAAAAATTAAAGCCTCTAAAGCAACTGAGGAAATTACATTATATAATGGATGGCGTGGTAAGAAAAATGAGAAATTGAAGGATAATGAAATTATTTTATCCTATTATATCTTTAATAATTTACATTTAACAGGAGATAGAAAGAGCTATATTGGTAAGCCTATATCTTTAGATTTTGTTTATTTTGATGAGGTAGAAAAGAAAGAAAGGATAGATACAATAAATTTCATTATTAAAGATTTTGATTATCTTTTTCACATTTCTAATGAAATATTTGAACGAATTAAATATTATGTAGATTGCTTTCCTTCTAATAATTTAGGTATTTCGTATCAAAAGATTAGAAGAGAAGAAATTATAGAGCTTGAGGCTTTAGGGTTTATTCATTATTCTTATTTGAGTGAAGCTTTGAAAAAAACCTTACCTTTAGTTAAAGAGAATATAAAGCCTTGTATCTATATATTCGTTTTTGCCTCTTTTATAAATTTATTATATTATGGATCTTTAGCAAGTGCTTCGGTTAAGTCTAAAAAAAGAGAGATAGGAATCTTAAATTCTATGGGGTATACCAAAAGAAGTACGTATAGAATTGTTTTAGGAGACACTCTGTTTTTTCTCCTTTGTTCAATAGGCCTAATTACTATAATTACTCCCCTATTTATCCTGATAATGAATAATTTTATCTATCATGTTGATGTTTTATATTTTCATTATATTTATTTGCTTTTTCTTCCCCTTCTTGCAATGCTGCTTTTTGGACTCTATAGTTTGTTTTGTCATAAGATTATAAGAAAGAAATCAATCATTCAATTGGTTTATGAAAAATAAAGAAAAGACCATCCTAAGTAAAGTGAGTTCACTCTCGGATGGTCTTTTTATAGTATTACATATTTTTTAAGAATGCTTTGTAGGCTAAGTAGGCTTCGTATACATCTACTTTAGAAACAATTTCCATTGGTGAATGCATGGATAGAACAGGAACACCAGCGTCAATTACATTCATGTTGTAATTGGCAAGAATATAGGCAATAGTGCCTCCCCCACCTTGATCAACACGACCAAGCTCAGAGGTTTGATAGCAAATTTCTTCCTTATCCATGATGTTTCTTAATTTAGCAATAAATTCTGGTTGGGCATCATTACAGCCACTCTTTCCTCTAGAGCCTGTATATTTGTTAAAACATATGCCTTTTCCTAAAAATGCTGAATTTTTTCTTTCCATTACAGATGGATAAAGAGGATCTAAGCCGGCTGATACATCGCTAGAAAGCATATAGGAGTTTGCCAATGCTTTTCTTAATTTTAAATCTGTATAGGCTTCCGTTAAAGCTATCATTTCAGCTATAACATTTTCAAACCACATAGAAGAAGCACCAGTAGCACCAATAGATCCAACCTCTTCCTTATCAACTAGGACTGCACATGTTGTTTTTGTACATTTTGGTGTGTCTAAAACAGCTCTTAGGGAAGTATATGCACAAACTCTGTCGTCGTGCCCATACCCAGCAATCATAGAGCGGTCTAAACCAAAATCTCTAGCTAGACCAGCAGGAACGACCTCTATTTCTGCAGAAACAAAATCCTCTTCCTCTATATTATATTTATCCTTTAATAATTTTAAAATAGCCTTTTTAGATGGCTCCTTATCTTCATCCTCTAAGGGGATAGAGCCAATCAAAATATCTAATCCCTCTCCTTCGATTACTTTAGAAGCAGTCTTTTGTAGCTTTTCTCCAGATAAGTGAATTAAAAGATCCGTTATGCCTACTACTGGATCATTTGGGGCATCTCCTATGGCTATAGAAATAGAAGTACCATCCTTTTTAACGACAACACCATATAGGGCTAAAGGAATGGAAACCCATTGATATTTAATGATTCCCCCATAATAATGTGTATCTAAATAAGTAAAGGTTTCATTTTCATAAAGTGGATTTTGTTTTAGATCCATTCTAGGAGAATCTATATGTGCGCCTAAAATAGATAGCCCCTCTGTTAGTGGCTTATCTCCAATAACAAATGCAGCCAAATTCTTATTATGATTTACAGCATAAACCTTATCTCCAGGTTTAAGTTCTTTTACATCCTTTAGTTCCTTAAATCCTGCCTCTTTACATAGTTTAATGCCCTCTTCAACACATAAACGCTCAGTTTTTCCTTTACTAATAAATTCCTTATAGTTTTCAGCAAAGGTATTCACCTGCTTTTCTTGTGTTTTATATTTTTTCCAAATATATTCTTGATACATAATTTTTCCCTCCATTGGCATTTATTTTACCATATTTTAGGTAGAATGAAAAGTATAAAACAAAAATGATAAACATATAATGGGTTAGGTGATTTGCAAATGATCAACATAATATTTGTAGGTATTTTTTTATTAGGTATGATTTATGCTTGCTTAACTGGAAGAGTGGCAATTGTAGTAGAAGTAATGTTAGAAACACCAAAAAATGCTTTATTCTTATTTGCTGATATCTATGCATTATTGATTTTTTGGGGAGGCATGCTAGAAATCTGTAAAAGAAGTGGATTATTGCAAGTGATTACAACATACATTTCCTTTTTATTACATCCTCTTTTTAAAAAACTTGATCGAAAAAGTGAAGCTATGCAATACATTTCTTTGAACTTAGTTGCCAATCTAATGTCTATGGGTTCAGCTGCAACTCCTTTTGGATTAAAGGCTATGAAAGAATTAGATGATTTAAATGGTAATTCTAAGGTTGCCTCTGATGAAATGATAACCTTCCTTTTGATAAATACCTCTGGCTTATGCTTGATTCCTACAATCTTAATTTCATTAAGAAAGGAATATGGGAGTGCAAATCCTGTAAGTATCATTCCTTATGTCTTAATTATATCTACAATAACAACAATATTTTCTATAGTAATGGATCGGTTGGTGAGAAAATTTGGAAAACATTAGCTATTATTTTATTGTAGGCTTTATATTACTTATTCTTGTCTTTGGTGTTGTAAAAAAAACAAATGTTTATGATTCCTTTATTGATGGAGCTGTGTATCAAATGAAAGAAGGAATTTCTATATTTCCTTATCTTTTATGTATGCTAGTAGCTGTAAATGTATTTAAGGCAAGTGGCATTTTAAATGATTTGATTCGAATGAATCATATTCCTAAGGAATTGTTTATACAAGGTGCTTTTCGTCCTGCCTCCTCCCATGCGAGTATGTCCATTATGCTACAAATATTTAAGGAGTATGGTGTTGATAGTAAGGCTGGAAGAGCCTCTGCCATTTTACAAGGTGGAAGTGATACTACAGTATATGTTATGGGCTTATATTTTGGTAGTATAGGGATTAAGAAAACAAGACATGCATATGTAGTTGGTTTAATTAGTGATTGTGTTTGCTTTTTATGCTGTGTTGTATTATTTTTATATTTTTTAAACGATTAAAAATTAAAATTATGGATATGAATGGCTTCTTCAGATATATTTAAATTTAAATTTTCTTGTAAAATTCCTAGGTATTCATTTATATTTAAAGGTCCAGATTGCTGATAATAGATTTTTAAAAAAGCTAAAATACATAATTTAAATAAAGAAATTTCCGCAAGTGCTTCTGATTGCTTGATAAAAAAATCGACAAAGCTAATGCAATTTGTAAGCAGTATTTCCTTAGATGTAGCTTTCCAGCTTAATCCTGTATGTGGTATATCCTGTATCACTTTTATAAATTCTTTAGAAGTCATGAGAGCATAAAGCTCCATAGTCAATTCCTCAAAGGTTGCGCCCAATGCTTTATAGGCTAGAAACTCAAAAAGGATATGCTCTATTGTACTTAATAATATATATTCAGGCTTTTGATTTTTATAAAATAGCTCCTGTTCTTCTAAATTGGAGGTTGTTTTAAACCAAAAGCTCTTTTTTTCTTCCCAAAAGTTTGGATAAATAAAATGTTCATGATGTTCTTTTGTTTGTACTAATATTTGATTTAGAGTTATGACCTTATCAGAAAGCTCTAAATACATTAAATTTAATAATTCTTCATGTAAAAGTAAATCAGGAATTGCTATTTTTTTTAAATGCTCCTTTTTATATAATTTTCCAGATATGAAAGGCATAACTAGAAATTTATAACGCAAGGATAGTTTTTCATGTTCCTTTTTGGTTTGGTAGCTAGAGGTTGGAAGATAGCCTTTATGATAAGGATGAACAAAACTACCGATGACGAGATCAGCCTCATTTGTTTCTATAGCGTCTAAAAGTATTTCACAGGTGTAGCAATTGATTTCATCTGTTGGTAGAACAAACAATAAATATTCTCCAGTTGCGATAGATATCGCCTCCATTCTTAACTGAGCTAAGGAGGTTTTTTTTCTACAGATAATTTTAGAGTTAGAAAAATGGCTTAATTTCTTTTTTGCAATAGATATTGTATCATCTGTAGATTCACAATCTAGCATAAGAATTTCGGTATTTTTTAAGGTTTGTTGTGTTAATTTTTCCAAACAAGGTTCCAATGTTTGGCCTGCATTTTTTGTGATAAGAATAATTGATATTTTCTTCATATTTTTTTACACCTCTTTATGATTTTTAATTATAAAAAATTTGACCTATCTTAGTCAATACTCCACTATTACTTTCCCTTTTATACTGAAAATTTTATATTATTTAGTTGTATTTCGTAATTTTTTTTGATACAATCTTTAAAGGTGATTGTCGTGATAGATAATAAGGAAAGGCTTCAAAAGGCAATGGCTTCCTGTGGTGTTGCCTCAAGAAGAAAATGTGAAGAACTTATAGTAGCTGGAAGAGTTAAAGTTAATGGTAATAAAGTAACAGAATTAGGATTTAAGGTTTCTAAGCGGGATGATATTGAAGTAGATGGAAAACTCCTACAAAAGGAAGAACTCGTTTATTTAGTTATGTATAAGCCTACGGGGTATTTGACTGCAGTAAGCGATAAATTAGGAAGAAGACTCGTTATGGATTTACTACCTAAGGAACTTTTAAAAACGCATCGCCTCTTCCCTGTTGGAAGATTAGATTATGACACTTCTGGAGTGCTGTTGATTACAAATGATGGGGAATTATCGTATCGATTGACGCGCTCTAGTAAAGAAATTGAAAAGGTATATCAGGTTCGCGTGGATGGAATTCTCACACAGGATGCTGTGAATCAGCTGATGCGTGGAGTCCTTTTAGATGGAAAGATGACAAAAAGAGCAAAAGTGGATATTATTTCTTTAGATAGAAAAAATAATTCAAGCTTAATAAGTCTTACGATTACGGAAGGAAGAAATCGTCAAGTTCGTAGAATGTGTGAAGCTATTGGCTTTCCAGTAAAAAAACTTAAGAGGACCTCCTTTGGTGGAGTTAATCTAGATGGATTAGCTATGGGAGAGACTCGAGTACTGAAGCCACATGAAATAAAAGTATTATATAGCTTATAATTGAAAATAGATAAATTATGTGATATAATACTTTAGATTGTTTAAGAGGGATATAGCATGAGAAATTTTGTAGTCGCCTTAGATGGTCCTGCTGGTAGTGGGAAATCCTCTATTTCTAAGCTTGTAGCAAAGAAGTTAGGGTTTACGCATATTGATACAGGTGCAATGTATCGAGCAGTTACCCTAGAGGCTTTAAGAAGACAAGTGAATTTAGAAGATGAAAGCTCCTATGAATTTTTAAAGGACACATCAATCATTTATCAAAACAACATCATCTATTTAAACGGTGAAAATGTTTCAGAGGAAATCCGCAGCAATGAGGTAACGAAGAACGTTTCTACTTGTTGTAAATTTGGGTATGTTAGAGAGCTAATGGTGACTTATCAAAGAGAATCTGCGAAAAAGGGAAGAGTTCTCATGGATGGAAGAGACATTGGAACTGTAGTGTTACCGCATGCAGATTTAAAAATTTTTTTAACAGCTACTGCTGAGGAACGAGCAAAAAGACGTTGTGCAGAGCTAAAGGATAAAGGTGCTATAGTTACCTATGAAAGTGTTTTGGAGGATATCCAATTAAGAGATTATAAGGATTCTCATCGTGAGATTGCCCCATTAAAACAAGCAGAGGATGCTATTCCCATAGACACAACTCATTTAACAATGGATGAGGTTGCAAATAAAATTATAGAATTAATCAATGAGAGGTTAGGAAGTATGGAAGACATTAAAATGGAAGATTTAAATTTACCTAAGAAGCTAAGAATAGGAGATCAAGTGGTTGGAACTGTAGTGACTATTACAGATAAGACGATTTATCTTGATATTCATCAGTTTACAGAAGGAACTATGCATTTAGATCATTATACAAAGGATAAGAGCGTTGAAAGCTTTAAGGGCTTAGTAAATATTGGTGATCAGATTGAATGCCAGGTTGCTAGAGTTAATGAAGAGAATATTTATCTTTCTCGTTTAAGTCAGTTATCTAAGCTAGCCTTTCAAAAGGTTGTAGAAGCAAAAGAGAAGGAGCAAGTTATTGAGGTAGTTGTGACGAAAGCTGTTCCTAATAAGGGATATAATGTTAGCTTTGAGGGAAATAGTTTATTTATGCCTTTAAGCCAATCTCCTGCCGAGGTTCAAATTAAGCAAAAACTAGAGGTACGTGTAATAGAAGTAAATGAAGCTAGAAAGAATGCTATTGTTTCTCGTCGAGTAATTGAAAGAGAAAATTATGCTAAAGCGAAGCAAGAGGAGTTTGATGCTATAGAGGTAGGACAGACATTAAAAGGAACTATTGCTAAGGTTGAAAAATTTGGCTTGTTTATTCGTTTTGCCTATAATCAAGGCTTATTAAGAATTAATCAGTATGATCATACCTTTACAAATGATATTACTGCTGTAGCTAAGGTTGGAGATCAAATAGAGGTAAAGGTTCTTTCTAAAGAAAATGGGAAGCTAGTTTTATCTCGTAAAGCATTATTAGATACACCTTATGAGGCTTATGCAAAAACTGTAAAGGTTGGACAAACCGTTAAAGGAAAAGTAGTGAATAAGCTTCCATTTGGTTTATTGCTTGAATTAGCACCAAATGTAAAGGGCTTGTTACATCAATCTGAATATTCTCATAATCCTAATGATAACTTTAATGCATTTGTTATCATTGGAGATGAAGTTGAATGTGCTATTTTAGCCTTAGACCCAACAAAAGAAAAGGTATCCTTGTCTCGCAAGGCCTTAATGGATAATCCATGGAAGCGTGTAACAGCTAAATATGGAGATATTGTTGAGGTTAAAGTTACTGAGGTATTAGATAATGGACTACAGGTAGAAACTCTTGGAGTTGATGGCTTTGTTCCAGCAAGTGAGGCTTTAACAGATTCTCAAAATGGATCTGTAAAGGATTATTTCCATGTGGGAGATACAGCTCAAGCTGAAATTATTGATATTAAGCCTCAAGAATGGCGTTTAAGATTATCTATACGTAAGCTTGCAACTTTAGAGGAGCGTAAATCCTTTGAGAAATATCTTGAGGAAGAGGATGCTACAGTAACCTTAGGTGATGTATATAAGGATGTATTAAAAAAATAAATTAACAAGGATTTGGTGGTGTATACTATGTTGCCAAAAGTAGCGATTGTTGGTCGACCAAATGTAGGAAAATCGACGTTGTTTAATCGAATTATTGGCTCTAGATTATCCATTACTGATGATCAACCAGGGGTAACTCGCGATCGAATTTATGCCAAAGCCAGCTGGCTATCTAAGGAATTTTTTCTCATAGATACTGGTGGTATTGAATTGGGAGATGCCCCTTTTTTAACTGAGATAAAGGCTCAAGCAGAAATTGCAATGGAAGAAGCAGATGTCATTATTTTTTTGACAGATTGCCGTAACGGTGTTACAACAGATGATACCTATATTGCAAAGCTACTCTATCAAACGAATAAACCAGTTATTCTTGCAGTTAATAAGGTGGACGATCAGAAGTTTAAGGAAAATATCTATGAATTTTATGCCTTAGGCTTTGGAGATCCTATTGCAGTTTCCTCTTCGCATGGAATTGGTACGGGTAATCTTTTAGATCAAGTGATATCCTTCTTTCCTACTAAGAAGGAAGAATATAAGGATAAGGCTATTCACTTTTCTTTAGTTGGAAGACCAAATGTGGGTAAATCCAGCTTAACGAATTGTTTATTAAATGATAATCGTGTCATTGTTTCTCCTATTGCAGGAACAACTAGAGATACGATTGATACTCGCTTTAAAGCGTATAATCAAGAATTTGTAGTAATAGATACGGCAGGCTTGAAAAAACGCGGTAAGGTTTATGAAAATGTTGAAAAATATTCTGTGATTCGTAGTGTTGATGCTATAGGAAGAAGTGATATTGTTTTACTTGTATTGGATGCTTCAACAGGTATTTTAGAACAGGATACTCATGTAGGACAATATATTGAGGAAATGAATCGTCCTTGTATAATCGTTGTTAATAAGTGGGATTTAGTAGATAAGGATTCGAAAACAATGCAACACTTTACAGAGGATGTGCGCAAGGCATTTAAGTACTTAGATTATGCACCTATCGTCTTTTTATCAGCTTTAGATAATAAGCGCGTTCATACCTTATTTCCAGCGATATTACAAGCCTATGATGCTCAGCAGAGAAGAATTTCTACCTCTGTATTAAATGATGTGATTAATGATGCAGCTGCTATGTTTCCACCTAGTGAGTTTAATGGTGGAAAGATTAAGATATATTATAGTTCACAGGTAGGAATAAATCCGCCTACATTTGCCTTTTTTGTAAATGAACCAAAATATTTACACTTTTCCTATCATCGGTATCTAGAGAATCAAATTCGTAAAAATTTTGATTTTTTTGGTACACCAATTAAATTTGAGTTTAGAAAGAGGGATTAACAATGAAGATTTCCTGTATTGGTGGTGGCGCTTGGGGGACAACATTAGCTCAGGTGCTATGTGATAATCATCATGAGGTTTTAGTTCGAGATATCAACCCAGTTTTTGTTGAAAAAATCAATAAGGAGCATACGCATCCATTCTTTGATACCACACTTCCCTTGGGTGTACAAGCAACGTTAAGCTTAGAGGAAGCTGTTGAGTTTTCAGACATAATTTTATTAGGTGTTCCCACAAAGGTGACTAGAATGGTACTTCATGAAATTAATCATCTTTTAAAACAGCCAGCACTATTTATCAATGTAAGTAAGGGAATTGAGCCTAATACCTCCTATTGTGTAAGTCAAATTGTTAAGGAAGAAATTTCTGAAAAGTATTTAAAGGGGTATGTGAATCTTTCAGGTCCTTCCCATGCAGAAGAACTAATTCTAAGAAAATTAACGGCTTTAGTAGCAGCCTCTGACCAGCCTAAGGATGCTCAATTTGTGCAAAATCTATTTTCTAATGAGCGATATCTTCGTGTGTATACCTCAAGTGATGTCATTGGTGTAGAGACCTCTGGTGCGATTAAAAATGCGATTGCGATTGTATCAGGTGTTGCTTTTGGTATGGGATTAGGAGAAAATGCAAGAGCCTTTCTCATCAGTAGAGGCGTAAAAGAGATTGTATCTATAGTGGCTGCCCTTGGAGGAAAGAAGGAGACGGCCTATGGATTATCTGGTGTTGGCGATTTAATTGTTACCGCCTCTTCTATGAATTCTAGAAATTTTCAATGTGGACTTAAAATAGGACAAGGTATGTCTGTTGCTGAGGCGTTATCCTCTATGAGCCAAACCGTAGAGGGGATTAAAACGATTGAAGCTGCCTATCAGATAGGAATAAAATATGCCTTAGAGCTTCCTATAATTACTGCTGCCTATCAGGTGATTCAAAATAAGCTTTCCGCAAGAGATGCCTTAATGAAACTGTTAAGCAGAAGTTTAAAAGAAGAAATTATTATAGTCAACTAAACGAATGTCCTCTCATATATTAATTTTGGGAGGATTTTAAAATGGATTTTAAGAATATTATTGAGCTGATTTCACGCTCAAATATAAATCAAGAGGCTATGTATGAGCTAGTAAGTGAAGCATCGACCTTGGATTTAAATGATGAAGAAAATTTAAGAAGCATCATACATAAGGGGTGTGGATTAGCAAATAAGAGTCTTTCTAAAGAACAAGAGGATAGAATCATAAAAATGCTAAAGGATAAAGGAATAACCCCAGATTTATTTAAACTCTTAAAAAAATAAAGAAAAAAATGGGCACTCTGTGCTCATTTTTTTAGCTTACTAATAATATCCTGTTTAATTTCAACAGGAACATATTTAGTGATATCACAATCAAAACGAATTAGTTCCTTAATTGCCGAAGAGGATACAAATTGATTTTTTGTAGATGGTAATAAAAAAATAGTTTCAATGCTTGGTGCAATGTCGCGATTATATTGGAATAAATTAAATTCATTTTCATAATCAGAGTAATTTCTTAATCCTCGAATGATAACCTGAATTCCATGTTGCTGACAGTAGTTAACTACTAGTCCATCATAGGTAGCTACTGTGACGTTGTTCAACTGGGAAACACATTTTTTTATCATGGCCACGCGTTCGAAAGAAGAAAAATTATTATTTTTATTTATATTATAAGAAACAAGAATATGTAATTCATCAAAGAGCTTAGAAGCTCTATTTACTATATCTAAGTGTCCATTAGAAAATGGATCAAAGGATCCAGGATAAACAGCTTTTTTCATGCACGATATACCTCCTTGCTTTTTATTATAGCATAATTTTATTTTTTTGAACATACTTTTATTTGGTGAGAGAATGAAACGATTATTTTTTATAGGTGTTTTTTTATTTTCTTTGTGTTCTTGTAAAAGTTCTGTTGATGTTTCCTTTAAGGAGGCAGAGGTTAATAAAATTTATGCAATCTATGATTTGACAGAAGAGCTAAAGGAAATTGAGCTAGATTATCCTATAGAAAATGAAGCAGAGCTTTTTCATATCTATACAATCTATCAAAATCATTTACCTATAGGGTATAGTTCCCCAGCTAATCCTAATGTCGAGCTTGTATCTAGTATACTAAAGGATGGCTGTATCAGCTATTATGTAAATAACTTTATCCTTTTATCTGATTTAGAAACTTTGCATCAAGCCTTAATGCTAACAGGAAAACAATTCGGATTTAAAGAAATTCATATATTTTTAAATGAAAAGAAGTTAATATAAAAAAATGACAAATTATTTTAATTTATATAACTATAATAGAGTTGTTTGTGGTAAAATTAGGATATAGTAGGAAAATTGAGGATAGATATGAGAACTATAGTAGTCGCCACAAATAATTTTGGAAAAGTAAAAGAGTTTAAAGAATTATTTCAAGAAGATTGTCTTTTAACTTTGAAGGATATTCAGTATGATAAAGAAATAGAAGAAAAAGGAAATACCTTTTACGACAATGCATTAAGTAAGGCAAGACAGGTTTCTAAGGATACAGGTTATATAGTATTAGCAGATGATTCTGGTTTAGAGGTAGCTGCATTAGGAGGAGAGCCAGGTGTTCATTCTGCAAGGTATGCAAAGGATCATGATGACCAAGCGAATAATGCATTATTGCTAAAAAAATTGAATGGCAAGACACAACGAGATGCTCGCTTTGTTTGTGCGCTTTGCTTATATTTTCCAAATGACTTCTATTTTATGGCAGAAGGGTATTGTACAGGTGTTATCACAACAGAGGCTAGAGGAACAAATGGCTTTGGCTATGATCCATATTTTTTAGTTCCAGAATTTAATCAAACTATGGCACAGATGCCACTATCTGTTAAAAATAAGATTTCTCATCGTGCTAAAGCTTTACAAACACTTAAGGAAAAGCTAAATGAAAATTCTTGTAATTAGTGATAGTCATCATTTCTCTTTGGCTTCTATTCCGTTTGAAAAATATGATGCAATTCTTCATTGTGGGGATTATGGAAATTCTTTAGAGATTTTAAAAAAACATGCGTTCTATGTGCAAGGAAATTGTGATTCAAAAGGAGAAAAGAGCTTAAGATTATCCTTATTTGGAAGAGATATTTATCTTACGCATGGGGATAAGGAACAAGTGAAATATGGATTTGATCGTCTTATATATAGGGCCTTGGAGGAAAGTGTTTCGGTTTGTATATTTGGACACACCCATCAAGCAGTATGCTTTGAAGAAGAAAATATATTATTTTTAAATCCTGGAGCATTTCCCAATAGCTATATAGAAATAACAGAGGATACAATTTATTTATTCCAAAATAAAACTAAAAAAGCAATACAATTTCGGTGGTGAGTCAAATGTATTTAAATGAAGTTTTACAATTAGATAAGACGATGGGGTCTATCAAAAAAATAGACCTGTTTTTATCTGGATGTAATAAAAAGAGTATAGAATATTATAAAGCCTTTTGTTATCGAAATATAGTTCTTCATAGCATTGGCAAAACAAATGATGCATTAAAGGCCCTTTATGCACTTACAACAGAATTTTCAAAATTAGGTGCTGAAGAAATCATCACCATTTGTGATGCAATTATTGATATTACCCTTTCTGTTAAATGCTTTGAGCAGGCAAGAAAATTCATTGATGAAAAGAAAAAGCATTTAAAGGTATCTAATGCAATCTTGAATACTAAGGATGAAATTCGATTGGCCATTGGCAAGCATGATTATAATCGAGCCATTGCAGAATTAAAGGGCTATCTTAAGGAAATATTAACTATAGAGGAGACCTGCTGGGGCTATGAGCTACTTGCAAATATCTATTATGAGGTTCACGATTATCCTTCCTATTTAGAAATTATTCCTCAGCTTGAAAAAATTTACCAGGACAATCTAAATACGCTCAAATTGATAGATTTAGAATATAAAAAGCTAGATATAGCCTTTAATGAAGGAAATTATATAAAAGTAATATGTGAAGGAAATCGTCTTTTAAATGATTATGATTTAGAAGTAGAAACAAAGCTTAAAACAGCAACTCTCTTGTTGGAATCTTATATTTTTAGCAAGGATTATCGCAAGGCATCCATAATGGAAAGCAATTATGAGGAGTTTTTAGAACAAGTTTCTCCTGTCACTGCTCTTGCCTTTTCTAAGGCTAGCTTGCGACTTTATACAGAAACGAATTCCTTAATTTCTATGAAGCATTATCAGGATTTAGTAACTCAATATAGTCAAAATAAGAAAAAAATAAAGCAAAAGGAAGCTCTTTCGGGACAAGGAATTATAATTCCAGCTCTAAAGGAAGCAGAAGCTCCTAAGGAAAAGGAAGCTTCTAAGCCAATTCCAAATCTGCATGAGCTAACGAAGGATATACAGACTGTGTATATTTCTAATATGTATACAAAATTAGAAAAGCTTTATGCAACGGTTAACAATTTGGATGAAGCTGTTAAATTTAGAGAAATTTATCGAACAACTTTAATAGAGTTAGCAAAATTTATCCCTTTTGAGGAGGCATACATTTTATATTATGATCACCAATATCTAGGGATACATTATAAAAAGGAACGTGCCTATGATAAAAGATTAGAGTACTCTATGATAGATAATACCATCAATTTCTTGGCGATTGCTCAAGAACAAGAGGTTTATTTAGATATTCATTCTACGGTTGGTAATCAAAGCATTGTGACACAGGAGACTTTAGAAAATTTATTTTATGGTATCTCTATTCCATTGTTTAATGAGGATATCTGTTATGGTTCCATTGCATATTTTGCAAGTACTCCCTTTTTAGAACAGGATATGGTTTATGAAACCTTAAAGCTTGTTACTCAAATGCTGCAGCATGCATTGCTTTTCGAATTGCGTCAAAATCAAGTACGTCAATCCAATAAAAAAATGTTTTTTATTTATGAAAATATGTCCTCAGGAATCAAGGAGCTCATGGAAGGACATATCCATTTATCTGCCCAGGCAAAGGAGATTTTGGGTGGCTTAGAGGATTTATCAGAACAAGACTATAAGGCACACATTCATGCTTCTGATTTAGCAAAATATGAGACAAAGCTATCAGAGATAATTAAGTACTTATCTACCAATCAAAGTATTGAATATCGATATAAAAAGAATCATGAGTATATCTATGTTAGGGAAACCTTTTTCCCTTCCTATGAAAAGGGAAAAATTTCAATTTATTCCTTATTAGAGGATTGCTCAAAGGAGAAGAACAAGGAAAAAGACTTATATCAGATGGCATTTACAAATCCCGTAAGTAAGCTTGAAACAGAGGCTAAGCTAGGAATGGATATTCAAGAAAACATGAGTCATCGTAAATTAAGTGTAGCGGTTTTGGATATCCATGATTTTAAGCTTTATGAAGAGCTGTATGGTTTAAATTACGCAAATCAAATGATTTATGCAGTAGCTTTAGAGTTCAAATCCTTTTTTCAAAGTCATTTGAATGTAAAGCTTTATCACTTGGGATTTGATCGCTATGCAGCATTACTTATTGATACCAATGATAAGCGTTCTGTAGATAATCTCTTATTCAAAAGCTTTGAAAGAGTTTCTTCTCAGTTAAATCTGTTAAATAGTAGAATTAAGCTATATTTTAATTGTGGTGTTTATCGTTTATCTAAAAGTGCATCAATAGAAGATCCTTACAAAATTTTAGATTATGCATATGATGCACTTGCTGATGCTAAGGAGGTAAACACTCTAGAGCATCATATTAGCCATTATGATAGTGAGGCCTCAAAGCTACGTTTTAATGAAAATCAGCTAGTGACGCATATCAGTGAAGCGATTGATCATAATCGGTTGGGTATTTTGTATAAACAATTAGTAGATATAGAAAAAAAAGAGGTTTATGCGTATGTTGCAAAAATTTCCTTAGATAACTATGATATAGATTATAGCTATATGAAAAAGGTGATTGAACGACGTGGGCTAGAGGAACTAATTAATAAATATATGATTTCTAGCTGTTCTAAGGAGCTAAGAATGCTATATGATGCTTCTAAGTCCTCTCTTCCCATTTTAATTTCTTTAAATGCTAAGGTTATTCCAGCCAATATAGTTTCATTTATAGAGACACAAAATAATTTTTATAAAACGACTAAGCATCTCATCTTTTATTATGAGTCTGGTCAGCTTGAGGAATTATTCCAGCTTAAATCTCTAGGATATAAGGTTGCTTCAGGAAATGTAATTGATGTGTTTCAGAAAAAAATTGATTATTTTGTGTATGATATAGCATCTCATGGCATAGAATCCATTAAGGAGATCAAAGCGCTTTGTGATTCGAAAAATATACAATTCATAGCTGCAAATGTTTCTACTAAAGAAGAACTCCTTCAGTTAGAAGAATTGAAGGTTACTTATGTGTTTGGAAACTATTATAAAAAATCCATTCGAATGAAAAAAGTAATAGAAAAGGTAGCATAAAGTATCTATACCAAACATATACTTTACTATAGGAGAGGAATAGTATATGAAAAAGAAACTAAGATTGCCAATATTACTTTTAGCTGTAGTTGTTATGATGTCTATATTTTACATTCATGAAGCAAACAAAACGACGGATCCAGTTGGTTCTCCAAGTCTAGATTCTAGTACAACAAATCCAGACTATGCTGAAGCTAGAATGAAGAGTATAGAGGAGGTCAATGCTTTAATAGAAGAAGCTGAGGCAAAGATTGCTTCTGGAACTCTTACCGTTGCTCAAGTAGAAGCAGAGAATGCAAAAATCACTTCCTTAAGACAGACTAAAATGAATGAGATAGCTCTAGAAGAAATGATTATGGCATCTTTAGATTTTGAAGATGTGTTAGTTCTTTTAGAGGATGGCGTTCTTGTAGTAGATGTTTATACAGAAACAGAGTTGACTAAGGCTACATTTATTAGTATTTCACGTTTGGCAAAAGAAAAGTTTGATGCAAATTACACAGTGAAGCTTTCAGCAACCTCAAATAGCAATTAAAAAAATGGGTCGTAGGCCCATTTTTATCATTCTTCAGATTTTTCTTTATCGGATTTATCTTTTTTCTTATTTTCTAAATCCTGCTGATATAAACGATTCAGAAATAAGATTCTTTTACTAATAGATATAAAGGAATTTGCAGTAAGTGCTAAGGATACAGATAAATCAGTTAATGCTGTTAAATCATTAGGCTCAATAGAACTAAGTAATTCCTTTGTTAAAGCGATAGCTTCCTTATTTTTTTCATTGACCAGATTTTTAAAGTGATCAAATACCTCATCCTTTTGTACGTAATCTCTTTTATAGCGTTCGTCTATGATTTGCTTTACTTCCGCTATAGTTAAAACCTGCTTAAGTGTACAAACCTCTTGAATTAGCGCTAAATGCTCACGATTATACTTTTTGGCAATAGGAGCACTAACTACCTCCCCTTTCACATAATTGTTAATCATAGAAGAGGTTATTTGTTTATCTAAAGAAGAGGTTTGAAATATGGAAAGCTGCTTATCTAAAAAAGTAACCACTTGATCCATGTAAAGATCGATGTCTGGTAAATCCTTATAATCTTTATAAGAGAATTGATTTAAATCCTCTAGCCAATTGGCTAATATATCATTAATTGAATTCATGATTTCACCCCACATTAGTTATTTTATCATGAATTATTAAAAATTACAATATTTTTTCTAAAAAACTATTGACAAGATAAAACAATTGAAGTAAACTAGTATCGTAAACTAGATGAAACGAGGAACAAAAACATGAGAAAAAGTTTAGCTATATTTGGTGGTAGTTTATTTCAAGACATTAAATATGAAAAGGGGAACTTTATTCCAACATCTAAACAGACTGTTATAGAACTTGCTAAAGAGTACACAATTGATAACTATTCTTTACAAAACATGACGATAAAGCGCGCTAAGCAATTAATCTATAAGCTACCAATAAAAAAGTATAATGACTGTATATTAGCTTTAGGAGAAGCAGATCTTTTAAATCCAGTTGAATTTGCAAATGATCTTAACGAGATTATAGACTTTCTTGAGGAAAATGAAATACGTCCTCTTTTGGTTAGTCTTCCACAGGAAGTGATGAAAAATCCTTTAGCTTCTAAACTTCAAGCTACTATCGATAGCATTGCCGTAGAAAAAAATATTGATTATATTTACGAGGGAAAAACTTCTAAGCTAGTCTCTTATATGGTAGTAGAACCAAAGGATTGGACTAGTGCGATTTTAAGTCTTTGCTAGTGGATGTCTAAAAAGTTTTTCTTGTCTTAATTCATCTTATATTGTATAATATGCTTAGTACAGAAGGGTGGATATTCTATGATTATAACTTTAATCGTTGATTCTTATGCTCAAGCATCTAATGGAACTACCATGACTACAAGAAGATTTGCTGAGGTATTAATGCAGCATGGACATACAGTAAAAATTGCAGCTTCTACGGTAGATAATGTGGAACCCAAAAATGCTTACGAGTTAGGAATCAGTAAAATACCAGTACTTTATCAGGTTTCTAAGACCCAGGGTTTCATATTTGCAAAAAAAAATAAAAAGGTATTACAGGAAGCAATCAAGGGTAGTGACGTCGTTCATTTTCTTTTACCATTTGGTTGTCAGCGCTTAGGAAAAAAGCTTTGTGATCAGGAGGGTATTCCTACTACGGCAGCCTTTCATTTACAACCTGAAAATATAACTTCAACACTTCATATGAATAAGATTCAATCCTTAAATAATGTGATTTATCGTAAATTTAGAAAATTTTATAATAAATTTACGCATGTGCATTGTCCTTCTAATATGATTGCTGATCAATTGAAGCAGCATGGATATACTGCAAACCTTCATGTTATTTCTAATGGAGTATCAAGCTTTTTTCAAAAGAAAGAGGTTGCTAAGCCTCAAGCCTTACAGGATAAATATATTATATTAATGATTGGCAGATACTCTGTAGAGAAACGACAGGATTTAATTATAGAAGCTATTGCAAATTCAAAATATGAATCAAAAATTCAAATTATTTTGGCTGGGCAAGGCCCATGGAAAGGTCATTTAGAAGCCTTAGGTGCAAAGCTGACGAATCCGCCTATTTTTGGCTTTTATAATGCAGATGAGCTATTAGAGGTTATTAATTATAGTGACCTTTATGTCCATGCATCTGATGCTGAAATAGAAGCGATCAGTTGTATGGAGGCATTCACATGTGGTCTAGTTCCGATTATATCTGATAGTAAAATTTCTGCTACTAATCAATTTGCCTTAGATGAGCATAATTTGTTTTCTCATGGTAATGCTGATTCGTTAAGAGAAAAAATAGAATATTATATGGAGCATGAGCAGGAAAAGGAAAAAAGAAGTCAGGAATATATTGCATATGCTAAGCAATATTCGATAGATCATTGTGTACATCAATTAGAGGATGTTTTCAAGCTTGCTATTGCAGAACAAAAGAATAAATGATAAATAGATAAAAACACCACAGGCTTAGAAGTAGCTTCTTTGTTGTGGTGTTTTTTTTAGTTCGATTGAATGCTTAGTCTCAGAATCTTTTTATCTGACTCCAAAGAATGATAGCAATTTGTGCAGGAATCCCTAATAAAAAAATGGCCCATACCTGATAGGATTGATTCATAAATAAAAGTAGCAAAAATACAGCGGTTAATAAACTCCATAAAAATAGACTTAGGATAGCAAATTTATATTTTCTTTTTCCCCATATGCGATTAAATATGAGAAGAAGAAACCAGGAAGCTGGAAGTCCCCAAATAAATAAAATCCATAAATTTATATGAATCATAACATAAGGATATACATAGCTTATCAATATTAAAAACCAGATTAAAGAAATAGAAAGAAGAGTAATCATAATTTTATTTATTTTACTTTTATCCTGTTTATGAAATTCTTTTTTTTCTTCATAGCTTCCTTCATGTGTCAGATAATCTAAAGTAATTCCATAAAGGTCACATAAGCTACATAGGATTTCTATTCCAGGTAAGGATTCTCCCTTTTCCCATTTTGAGATAGTTTTATCAGAATACAATAGAATTTCTCCTAGCTCCTGTTGTGTATATTTTTTTCTTTTTCTTAATTCGGAAAGATTTTTTCCTATAATTTTTCTTAGCTCGCTCATATATTAAATTTTATCCTATCTAGCTTGAAAATTTTGTCTTAAAAGGTGTTCTCCTAATAGGAGATACCTATTTTTTTCTCTCTTTTATTTAGAAAGTTATTTAGGTAGGATTTTAGGGTATTCTTTCATATAATCATACAAAAAGGGGAGAGGCTATGAAAAGTAAAATCATTTATTTTGAAAATGAATTGACTGATGATTTTTCAGGATTTCAAAGAAATAGAATAGATATAGATCAAAGTTATCCTTATATGAGAGGAAAGCTATGGAGTTTTTTTGCCCATCTATTTTATAGAATGGTAAGAATCTTTGCCTTTTTTTATATGAAGATTCGATTTTCAGTTCAATTCGAAAATCGAAGGGCTCTAAAATTGCATAAAAAAGATGGCTACTTTATTTATGCCAATCATACTCATATCCCTGCAGATGGCTTTTTACCCGCTTTGATTTGCTATCCTAAGCGTATAAAGGTTTTGGTATGCTCAGAGAATTTAAGTCTAAAGGGGACTAAAAATCTTATGGCAATGCTTGGAGCTGTTCCTATACCCAATAAGCTTAGTGGAATGAGAAACTATAAAGCATATTTGCATCATTTGATTTCCTTACGAGAAGGGATTATGATTTATCCAGAAGCTCATGTTTGGCCCTATTATACTAAAATACGTCCATTTGGGGAGGCTGCCTTCACTTATCCTGTTATAGAAAATACACCCGTATATTCATTTACAGTGACCTATCATAAGAAAAGAATTCGAACAAAAATGATTTGCTATGTAGATGGCCCCTTTTATCCTAAGAATAATCTTTCCCATAAGGAAGCAAGTAAGGCTTTGAGAAATAAGGTATATGAGGCAATGGTAAGAAGAAGTGAAAAAAATACGTATGAAAAAATAAAGTATGTAAAAAAGGAGCGTGTTGGCATATGTTGATATGTATGTATAGTATGATAGGTATTTTATGTGTTGGAACGATAGTGTTTCTTATTTTGTATGCAAAGCGTATCTCTTGGTGGTTTTGGCATAAGAATCCACAGGCAAGGATAGAATCCTATACTTTGCATCGTTTTGCAGTTGTAATACCGGCAAGAAATGAAGGAAAAACGATTTTAGCCTTATTGGATTCTTTACAAAAACAGACCTATGATCATAAATTGTTTGATGTCTATATCATTGTAAAAGAAGAAAATGATCCAGCGATAGAGTGGATTTCCTCTGTCTATCCTTCCGCTATTGTCTATGTCGATGAGGAACAAACCACAAAGGGGCATGCCTTGAATTATGGGATGCAAAGAATTTGTGAACAGCATCCAGATTTATATGATGGCTTCTTAATTATAGATGCGGATTGTGTTTTAGATTCGATGTTTTTATGTGAAATGAATCGTGCCTTTGGTAGTGGTAGAGATGTCTATAACTCTAAGCTAGTTGTAAAGAATTATTTAAATTCTTCTAAAAACGCTAATAGCTGGGCCTCTCAATGCAATGGACTTATTTGGACCTTGATGAGTGAGCTTGGAAATCGAGCTAAATCAGATTTGGGTATTGTCACTATGACCTTAGGAACAGGTCTATTATTGCGTAGTTCCCTTGTGAAGCAATGGAATGGTTGGCCATTTTTAAAAACATTGACGGAGGATATGGAGCTTCAGCGCTGTTGTGCTCTACATCACTATAGATGTGAATATGTTTCTTATGCAGTCTGTTATGTTGAGGAAGCAACGAGCTTACATGCTACAAATTTAAGAAGAAATCGTTGGATGACAGGGGTAGTAGATTGTGATCGCTTATACGATAAAAAATTGAAAGAGGCTAAAAAATCTTCTCAAGATAAAAATAATTTTTATGCAATTCATTCTTTATACTATGTCTATTTCTATGTTGGCTTCCTCCTTATTCTTTTTTTATTAAATATTATTTTAGGATGTGTTTGTGCAGGTCTAAAATTTTCTTATTTCTATGTATTTTTTATCGTCTCCTTTTTAAGCTTTGCTAATCTATATTTAGGATTGTTTATAATGACCATTCGGTGTATGTGGGTGGATCGTAAATACTTACCTATGTCTTGGATGAGAAGAATTTGGATAAGCCTTACCCATCCCTTTTACTATATGGGCTATATAGGAATCATGACCAAAATATTTACCTTTAAAAGAACAAAGGAATGGAAGAGGATTGCTCGTGTTGAATTTCAAGAAAGTGAGGCATAGCTCATGCATTTACATCAAACGACAAAGGATGTTTTAGAAAGAATCTTAGAAGCAGAGAAAAAACAATGCTACAGCATGCATGTAGATTCTCAGCCTAGCTTAGATTTTATTCCAATCGATGCCTCCTTTTCTTACCATAAAACGATATCAAAAAGAGTAGGCTATTTCTTTGTCAATCAGTTTCTTGTTAAGCCTTATCGCTTCTATGCAAATCATATTTGGCTACAGACTGAGATTGTAGGTAAACAAAATATTAAATCTATTTCCTCAGGTGCTATTCTCACGTGTAATCATGTAAATAAGCTTGATTCTTTAGTGGTGGGACATGCGCTTAAGGATAGGCATATTCGCTATACTGCAGCTGAATTTAACAATTTAAAAGGTAGATTAGGCTGCTTTATGCGTGCGCATGGAATGCTTTCTATTCCTTCTAAGCAATGCTATATGCGTAAATTTTCTATGGAGGTTGCAGACTCTTTAAAAAAGAAGGAGTGGATATTATTTTTTCCAGAGGGATCAGAATGGTGGTGCTATGAGAAGCCAAGACCCTATCAAATGGGAGCTTTTCATTTTGCTGCTAAACATCATGTTCCTATTGTCCCCTTATTCATTACCTTCAAAAAAACAACTTCTATAGATTCTATGGGATTAGAAAAAAGAAAATTTATTCTTCATATTTTAAGACCAATTTATCCTAAAAATAATCTATCTTTAACAGAAAATAAGGCTTATTTAAAGGAAGAAAATGAAAGAGTTATATGGGATTGCTATAAAAGATTTTATTCTATATAAAAGGCAAAAAATTGCCTTTTTTCTTTTCTATTATAAAAAAAAATGTTACAATAATAAAAAGAGGTGATGACATTGAAGGTTGCAATAATTGGAGGTGGAGCTTGTGGGCTTCTTCTAGCAAATCTTTTAGAACAGCATCATATATCCTATGAGCTTTTTGAAAAAAGTCTTTTAGGAAGAAAATTACTTGCAAGTGGAAATGGGAAAGCTAATTTAGGAAATATGTATATCGATGCATCAGTTTATAATTCAACCCTAGGCTACACTATTGTAGATACCTATAGAAATAAGCTTGCTGAAGTGTGGAAGCAATTCGGCCTCCTAACCAAAAGTGATGAAGAGGGGAGAATCTATCCATATAGTGAATCGTCCTTAAGTGTTTTACAGATATTAACTAAGAAGAAAATGAACGTAATAGAAAATTTTTCTGTTCAATCCATTACAAAGATTAACGCTAAATATTATTTAAATGAGGTTAGAGGACCGTTTGATTATGTGGTCTTAGCTATAGGCTCTATTGCCTCCTTTACCTCAAAAAAACAACTAGGATTTTATCAGCTTTTACAGGATTTAAATATAAAGATGACGTCCTTAAACCCAAGTCTAGTTGGATTTAAATTACAATGGGATTGTAAGAGATTATTTGGTCTCCGTGTTAAATGTCGTGTCTCTCTTTTACAAGAAGAAAAGCAAGTCTACCAGGAGTTTGGAGAGGTCATTTTTAAAAACGATGGCATATCTGGGATTTGTGTTATGAATTTATCTAGCTATTATTCCAGATTAAAATCAAAAGAGAATTGTCGCATTCGTTTAGATTTATTTCCTGACCAAGAGATTAAGGTCTCCTCTTATGAGGATTTGATCGGTCTGGTTCATCCTAAGCTCGTAGAATATTTTAAAAGCTTTTCTATTAAGGAGCTTAATTGTTTGTTACATAATTTTACCTTCCCCATTTTAGGTGTTTATGATTTTGAATTTGCACAGGTGGTGGCAGGAGGAATTTCCCCAGAGGAAATAGATGAGCATTTAAGATTAAAGAAGGATTCTCATATTTATGCTGGAGGAGAAATTTTAGATGTGGATGGAATTTGTGGAGGCTACAATCTTATGTTTGCATTCTGTTGTGCTTTAAAAATAGGAGAAGAGCTATGCAATATCAAATAGATCAATTTAAGGTGCGAGTAGATCAAAAAGAAGATTTGCAAGAGACATTAAAAAGAGTTTTTAAATTAAAAGAATTTCAATATAAAATCTTAAGCAGATCTATTGATGCTAGAAATAAAAAGGAAATATATTTTGTTTATAAGCTTTGGGTGCAAACGGAAGAAAAGCTAAAGGGAAAAGGAATTTCAATCTATGTGAATCAACAGCCCCAAATAGCATATCCCCAATGGACAGAGCCTTTATCTCCTGTCGTTGTGGGATTTGGTCCTGCTGGTATTTTTGCTAGTCTCTATTTAGCACGCTGTGGAGCTAAGCCTATCATTATAGAGCGTGGGGGCAGAATTGAAGAGCGAGTAGAGGCTGTCAATCATTTTATGAAAACTAGACAACTAAATCCAAACAATAACGTTCAATTTGGAGAAGGTGGTGCAGGTGCCTTTTCTGATGGCAAACTAAATACGAATGTTAAAAGTCCTTGGATTCATTTTATTCTTGAGGAATTTGTTCGGCATGGGGCAAAGGAGGATATTCTTTATGATAGCATGCCTCATATTGGAACTGATTTTTTAAGAGAAGTTGTAAAAAATATGAGAAAAGAAATAGAAGCTCTTGGAGGACGCTTTTATTTTCATACTTTATTTAAAGAATTTAAAATACATAAAGACCGTGTTTTCGTTTATACCCAAAAGGAAACCTTTGAGACTAAGCATATTCTTTTAGGAATTGGTCATTCTGCAAAGGATACGATACGCTATTTATATGGACAGCAAAAACTTGTAATGGAGCCCAAGGCATTTTCTATGGGAGTACGTGTAGAGCATAGGGCAGAAACTATAAATAGGGCTCAATATGGAGCATTCTCAAAAGATTTACCAAAGGCATATTACAAGCTTGCCCATCATTCTAATCAGCGTGGAATATATACATTTTGTATGTGTCCAGGTGGCTATGTATTAGCCTCAGCCTCAGAGGAAAATACAATTGTAACTAATGGAATGAGCAATCAAGAGCGTGAGGGAAAGAATTCTAATAGTGCAATCTTAGTAGATGTACGACCAGAAGATTTCCATAAAGATGTAGAAGCAGGTCTACAGTATCAGGAGACTTATGAGAGGTTAGCATTTCGTATCGGTAACGATTATCGTGCACCAGCGAATCTCATGAAGGAGTTTATGGAGGATACTGTAGCAACGCAAGTAAGAGGAGTTGAAACAACCTATCCTCATGGCTTAATATTTTGTGATTTAAGAAAATGTCTTCCAGACTTTGTGGTTGAGGGGATTAAAGAAGGTATTGAGCAATTTAATCATAAGCTGAAGGGCTTTTATGACCCAGATGCGATATTAATAGGAATTGAAACAAGAAGCTCCTCACCTGTGCGTATCTTAAGAGATGCAAATAAAAGATCCTCAATCTCTTATCTATATCCTATTGGAGAGGGTGCTGGCTATGCTGGTGGGATAACGAGTGCGGCTTTAGATGGACTAAGGACAGCCATGCAGATTGTAGAGGACTTAGACAAATGATTTTACAGGTCAGTGGTCGTACAGATATTGTTGCCTATTATACCAATTGGTTCATAGAACGACTTAGGGCTGGATATTGCTTTGTGCGTAATCCTATCTATCCTACTATAGTTTATCGTTATGATTTACGTCCACAAGCGATAGATGCAATTATCTTTTGTTCAAAAAATTATACGCCTATTTTAAAATATATGCCTAAGCTTCTTTCTAGCTATAATATAGTCTGTCATTATACGATTACAGCCTTTGAAGAGGATATAGAACCCAATGTTCCTAGCATAGATGTATCTATTGAAACATTAATTAAATTATCTAGGCTTATTGGTAAGGAGCGTGTAATATGGCGCTTTGACCCCATCTTATTTACTAAAAAATATTCAGCATCCTATATAATAGAAAAATTTGCCTATATCTTAGAAAAAATTGCACCCTACATTCAAAGAATTATTTTTTCCTTTGTTGAGGAATATGCAAAGGTAAAAAGAAATATGCCAGAGCTTATCACCCTTTCCAAAGAGGATAAGAATGCTTTAGCTAAAGAGCTTAGTAGGCTTGCCAAGAAGCATGGAATTATTCTGCAAACCTGTGGAACGACAGAGGATTATAAGAGCTTTGGGATTATACCCTCAGGCTGTACAACTCCGCAAATACTTTATGAAGCAACGAAGCAAAGCTTTCAAAAGAAAAAAGGAACTCCTAAGCGTATAGGATGTACATGCTTACCAACTAGAGATATTGGTGCCTACAACACTTGTCCTCATGCATGTAAATATTGTTATGCAAACCTTACTCCTTCTAGTAGTCTAAAAACTATACAACAGCATGATGTACATAGTCCCATCTTTCTTGGCAAGCTTTTAGATTCAGATACAATAAAGGAAGCGCCTAGCTTGACTTTTTTGGATAAGCGAATGACTTTATTTGATCTTTAGATAATTTTTGTAAAGAAATAAAATAAAACATGTTATAATGTAAGCAGAAAGCTTTTAAGGAGGCAAAAAATGATGAAACCAAAGGTATATTTTACAAGAAGAACGGATATGGAAGGATTATTAGAATTGTATCAAAGGCTTGGTGTTACCCTAGAGGGAAATGTTGCGGTTAAGCTACACTCTGGAGAAAAGGGGAACCAAAATTATGTACGTCCTGAATTTGTTCGCCCTCTAATTGAGCTTGTTCAGGGTACAGTTGTGGAATGCAATACGGCCTATGATGGGGCTAGAAATAGTACAAAAAAGCATTTAGAGCTTATGCAGGAGCATGGCTGGAGTAAATATTTTAGAGTTGATATATTAGATGCAAATCAGGATTTGGAATTGGCTATACCCAATGGTATGACAATAAAGAAAAATTATATTGGCGCTGATTTAAAAAATTATGATTCTATGCTTGTGCTCTCCCATTTTAAGGGACATCCTATGGGTGGCTTTGGTGGAGCGATTAAGCAGCTTTCTATAGGATGTGCCTCCTCAGCTGGAAAGGCTTATATTCATACTGCAGGTAAAACGACGGATCAAACGAAGCTGTGGAATTTAGTGGCTCCCCAAAATCAATTTTTAGAGGCTATGGCAGATGCTGCTACATCTGTAGTAGAATACCTTAAGGGAAAAATCGTATACATCAATATGCTTGTTAATTTATCTGTGGATTGTGATTGCTGTGCTGTGGCAGAGGATCCTTGTATGCAGGACATTGGCATGATGATATCCTTAGATCCCCTTGCTATAGATCAAGCCTGCATAGATATGGTTTATGCTTCTAAGGATAAGGGAAGAGATCACTTTGTTGCTCGCGTAGAACGACAAAATGGCTTACATACGCTAGAAGCAGCAGAACATATGGGATTGGGATCTAGAAGCTATGAATTAGTAAATATGGATGAGTAAGGAGTTTTTATATTATGAATGCTTGTATAGATATTAGTAAGAAAACGTTAGAAACTAAGGATTTATTGCTACGTCCCTTTGCTGAAAATGATTTATTAGATTTCTATGCATATGCTTCTATTCAAGGTGTGGGAGAAGCAGCTGGCTGGAAGCATCATGAATCTTTAGAGGAATCTAAAAAAATACTAGATTTCTTTATAAAAGAAAAGAAGGTTTTTGCTATTGTAGATAAATTAACTCATAAAGTGATTGGTTCCTTAGGAATAGAAAAGTATAAAGAGGAATTATTACCAGAGCTTTCCATGCTAAAGGGCAGAGAGATTGGCTGTGTATTAGCTAAGGATTATTGGGGCAGGGGACTTATGCCATCAGCAGTAGCGAGGGTTATTTCTTATTTATTTTCTGAGGAACAATTAGATTTCATTGTCTATTCTCATTTTGAAGAAAACATCCGCAGTAAGAGAGTTTGTGAAAAGAATCATTTTCGCTTCATAAAGCCTTTTATCTCTCAAACCTCTTTGGGTGTAAAGAAACCTTCCTATTTATATATTTTGTTTAAGGAGGACTGGGCAAATGAAAAAATTTAAAATAGCCTATTTAGGAGGAGGTTCTAAGCAATGGGCAAGGACCTTTATGACGGATTTGGCTCTTTCTGAGGGCTTAGAGGGTGAAATAGGACTATACGATATTGATGAACCAGCTGCTATTTTGAATAAAAAGATAGGAGAACAAATCAACAAAAATCCTAAAGCAATTACAAAAATTAACTATGTTGTATATTCTTCTCTACAGGATTGTCTTAAAGATGCCAATTTTGTGGTGATTTCAATTTTACCAGGAACCTTTGAAGAGATGAGAAGTGATGTACATGCTCCTGAGCAATATGGAATTTATCAATCTGTTGGCGATACAGCAGGACCTGGTGGTGTTTTAAGAGCAATGCGTACGGTTCCTATTTATGAGGAATTTGCTAGAAATATTGAACTCTATTGTCCAAATGCTTGGGTAATTAACTTTACTAATCCAATGAGTATTTGTGTGAAAACTTTATATGATGTATTTCCTAAAATTAAAGCCTTTGGCTGCTGTCATGAGGTATTTCATGCACAAGAATTTTTATGCTGTGTTCTAAAAGAGGAATGCAACATAACTGCCACTCGAAAAGATATTTATACAGATGCTTGTGGGGTTAATCATTTTACATGGATTACTGAGGCAAAATATAAGAGCTTAGATTTATTATCTTTATTACCTAGCTTTATAAGTAAATTCTATGAGGAGGGCTATTCTGAAAGTGGAGATCGCTTCTTATTTGAGAAGGATTGCTTTGCCTATGGAAATAAGGTAAAAATGAATCTATATCAAAGATATGGTGCTTTAGGAGCTGCAGGAGATCGTCATTTGGTAGAATTTATGAATCCAAATTGGTACTTAGGAAATCCTAAAATGGTAAAGTCTTGGAAATACAATCTTACAACAGTAGACTTTAGAATTCAACAAATGAAAGAAAGAATTGAAGAATCTCAAGCTTTGGCTGAGGGGAAAAAGATTTTAGATTTAAAGCCATCAGGAGAAGAGGCTACGGATTTAATGAAGGCAATTTTAGGACATCAAACTATTATATCTAATGTCAATATGCCGAACCAAGGACAATGTCCTCAGCTTCCTATAGGGGCAATTGTTGAAACCAATTGTATATTTGAAAATGATCAGGTTAAGCCTATTGTTTCTAAACCACTCCCTTTATCTGTTTTACATATGGTTGAACGCGCATGTAATAATATTGATACCTTATATGAAGGAATTAAGGAAAGAGATTTAGATAAAATATTTGCTTGTTTTATGAATCAGGCTCTTTGTTCTAGTTTATCCTTAGAAGAAGGAAGGAAGCTTTTCAAAGAAATGATATCAAATACAAAGCTTTATTTAAAGAATTACTATTCTAATTTAGAAGAGTATATTAAATGAACATTTTAAATTGCTAGCTGACTTTCAAAAAAGTCAGCTAGTTGCCTATAAATTTAAAAAAATTAGAAATTTTTCTTGACAATCCTATTTATTTTGCTATAATAGACAATGCAAGTAAAAAAATGGACCCCTAGCTCAGTTGGTAGAGCAACTGACTCTTAATCAGTGGGTCTGGAGTTCGAGTCTCCAGGGGTCCACCATTTTAAATAAATTGATTTTTACAGGATGAGGGCTTTCGTAGTTTGAACTGACCCTTGTCAAGTAGACGCGGAATAAAAAAATAATTAAAAGTAAATAAAATTACAATTGGCATGATATCTGACCTCGTTAGGTGTCATGCCTTTTAAATTTGTCTGTAATCTAAAATTGT
>Ga0209694_1000166_pt1 | contig 124303 bp, 98 predicted proteins | sample GluameincwithD2O_FD_187499 | JGI IMG/M metagenome (GOLD analysis project Ga0209694, IMG submission 187499) | Mouse cecum microbial communities from Vienna, Austria - Glucosamine amended microcosms incubated with D2O (SPAdes) (version 2) | ecosystem: Host-associated > Mammals > Digestive system... | reverse complement strand
ATACGCTACTGGAACAACGATAGAATAAGTCTAACGCTAAAAGGAATGAGCCCGGTGCAATACCGAACTCATACTCAAATAAATTAACTAATTAAATTTTACTGTCCAACTTTTTGGGGTCATAGCATATTTGTACGGTTTTTATTTGACGCTCCGTCCTTTCGCCGCATAATAACAAAAAATACGCCGACTAAGGGTATCTGTGGCAAAGAAATAACGCGCTATCTTCGCTTGCGAAGTATAGTGCGCTATATTTATAAAAGAATATAAAGATAAATTTAAGTTTACTTAATAAAATCGAATGCGTCAAATTTTCCACGGACGGCTTTTACCAAGCCAACCGTTATTACACCAATACTCATTGTCAAGTCCTGCAACACCGTTTTTACGCACTTTCTTTTGTATCATACGACAAAACTTAAACTTAATTTTAGTTATAAGTGTTGTGTGCGCCGGTTTGGCATAATTGATTTTAGAGAATCGAACAGCAAGTTTGTTTATCTTTTTAGTTAACTTCTTGCGCTTCTTTTCGGAAAGTTTATCCCAAATAATATCACTCATAAGCGAACCGCTAAACATACCGATTTTCGATATTCCCCACCAAGACAAACTGTGTTTTATATCTTTTGCAGTTAACTTTGCGCCTGCTCCAAGACATTGCGTAATAATTACCGCGCGCTTACCGAACATTTCGGGCGCAGGTCTATGCGGCATCCAACGATAACCTAAATGGTCTAATAATGATTTCATTGCGCCCGTTGCGTGCATTACATATGCAGGCGACGTCATAACGATCAAATCAGATTCAATAAGCGATTTTTCAATTTTATGTGTGTAATCAAAGTCTTTACAGTTATTTTCGCCTTTCATAAAGCAACTCGTACAACCTATACAAAAAGACGGACAATCTTTCGGCAGATAAAACTCAACTACGTCTGCGCCTTGAAAGTTTTGCAGAAAAATCTCTTTTATGCGATATGTAACGCCGTGTTTCTCCGTGCCGTTTATTACTGTTATTTTCATATGATCACCGCTAAATTACTGTTTATAGTAGTTTTATAATAGCATAACCGTACTAAAAAAGCAAGGACTGATCATCGTCCTTGCTTTATCCATATGAAATACACCGCTATGGCTTCTTTTTTGAATTGTTTAGTTCTAATAATAAAATACGACGGTATCATGACCGTCGTATTTTTCATTTTTAGATATTCGAAGCGAAAAGCCGAATTACTTAACTTCAACCTCTGCGCCTGCTGCCTTGAGCTTCTCAGCGATCTCGTCTGCAGCTTCCTTAGCGATAGCTTCCTTGAGGGGCTTCGGAGCGTTGTCAACGATTTCCTTAGCTTCCTTAAGTCCGAGACCGGTAATCTCCTTAACGACCTTGATAACGGCGATCTTGTTAGCGCCTGCCGACTTGAGGATAACATCGAACTCAGTCTTCTCCTCTTCTGCGGGAGCTGCTGCGCCGCCTGCTGCTGCAACGGGAGCTGCCATAGCTGCTGCGCTAACGCCGAACTCCTCTTCGATAGCCTTGATGAGCTCGTTGAGCTCCATAACCTTCATATTCTTAATCTCGTCGATTATCTTTGCGAAATCTGCCATTTTCTTATTCCTCCAAATAAAATATAGATAATATCCGCGCATATGTCAGCGTATGCGCACGCTACTAAATTCGAATGATTTAATCGAAATTTACGCCTCTTGCTTCTCTGCGATAGCTGCAAGAACTCTTGCAAATCCAGACATAGGACTCTGCAACAATCCAAGGAACTGCGCAATGAGAACTTCCTTCGGCGGAATGGTTGCGAGCTTCTCTATAGTCGCCTTATCTGCGAACGCGCCTTCTACAAGACCGCACTTGATGTTAAGGCACTTGATCTCCTTAGCATTGTCCGCGATGACCTTAGCGGGCGTAACGCAGTCGTCGTAACCGAATGCGAAAGCCGTCGTCTCTTCGAGAGCCTTATCGAATCCTTCGATACCGAGCTGTTCGAGAGCCTTTTTAACCAATCTGTTCTTCAAAACTTTGTATTCTACGTTGTTCGCTCTGCACTGAGCTCTGAGCTTGGTGTCCTGAGCAACGGTAATACCCTTGTATTCGACAAGAACTACAGACTGAGCCTTCTCAAGTTTTTCCTTGATGACTGCAACCTGCTCAATTTTCATCTGCTTAGCTTCTGAAATATGATCTGCCACTAGTTTTACCTCCTATAAAAATATCCTTCCACAACCTGAGTCATAGAAGGATAATAATAACCTTTTCAGACCACTTCCTCGGCAAGAAATTAAGCGTTACCGCGCTTGCTGTCTCAGGTTGCAGTAAATTATTAAATTGTTACGGTTTGACCGATACTCGCATTATACCCGATACGGGTATACGCTGTCAAGCGTTTTACGCTCTGTTTATGATCTTGATACCGGGGCCCATCGTGCTCGACACGCTTACGCTCTTAACGTACTGTCCCTTAGCGGCAGCCGGCTTAGCCTTGATGATAGCGTTCATAAGAACGTCATAGTTCTCGGCAAGCTTTTCAGCTCCGAACGACTTCTTTCCGAATGCAACGTGAATGATAGCGTTCTTATCGAGTCTGTACTCGACCTTACCTGCTTTGATATCGTTGATAGCCTTGGTAACGTCCATAGTAACGGTACCCGACTTCGGGTTCGGCATAAGACCCTTAGGTCCGAGAAGTTTACCGATCCTACCTACGAGACCCATCATATCGGGAGTCGTAACGCACACGTCGAAGTCGAACCAGTTCTCGTTCTTTATCTTATTGATTATATCCTCGGCTCCTACGTAGTCAGCGCCTGCCGCCTGAGCTTCGTCAGCCTTAGCGCCCTTAGCGATGACAAGGACCTTAGCGGTTTTACCGGTTCCGTGAGGAAGTACTACAACGCCGCGAACCTGCTGATCTGCGTGTCTCGGGTCAACGCCGAGTCTCACGTGAAGCTCGATGGATTCGTCGAACTTTGCCGTTGCGGTATTGATAGCGAGAGCTATAGCGTCGCCGCTCTCATACATCTTTGCGCTGTCAACCATCTTAGAGGCTTCAATAAATCTCTTACTCATGTCAATTACCTCCTTACTCTTCTACCGTAATGCCCATACTGCGAGCGGTGCCTGCTATCATGCTCATAGCGGATTCGATGCTGCCTGCGTTAAGATCTTTCATCTTAGTCTCGGCGATCTCCTTTACCTGAGCCTTGGTAAGCTTAGCCACCTTCTTGGTGTTGGGACGGTCTGACGCGCTCTCTATCTTACAAGCCTTCTTGATAAGAACGGGAGCGGGCGGAGTCTTGAGCTCGAACGTAAAACTACGATCGGCGTAGATGGTGATAACGACAGGGATGATGAGTCCTTCCTGTCCTCTCGTCTTTTCATTGAATTCCTTGGTGAATCCCGGTATATTGATACCGTGAGGTCCAAGAGTAGAACCTACCGGCGGTCCGGGAGTAGCCTTTCCGGCTGCAAGCTGTAATTTTACAACTGCGTTGATTTTCTTTGCCATAGTCTAATTACCTCCGACTACACATAACGCGGTTTAACGAGACGCATTAATGGATTTACGTCTCTCCCGTTTATAAAAAAGCCGCTACTGCAACTTCTCTACTTCCACGAATTCGAGTTCGGTCGGCGTCTCCCTTCCGAACATTGATACCATGACCTTGACCTTCTGCTTCTCGATATTGATCTCCTCGACCGTACCGATAAAGCCTTCGAGAGGTCCGCCGAGAACCTTTACCTGGTCTCCGACTTTCATCTTGATATCGTCCATTTCCATTGCCTCGAGCTTATTCCTCTTGACCTCTTCATCGGTAAGCGGAAGCGGTCTGCCCTGCGGTCCTACGAAGCTCGTGACTCCTCTGGTCTGCGTGACCATATACCAAACTCTCTTGGTATATATCATCTTTATGAACACGTAGCTCGGGAACTTCTTGCGAAGAATGACCTTCTTCTTTCCGTTCTTTTCTACGATATCCTCTTCCGTAGGCACTGCAATATCGAAAATAAGATCCTGCAAATCTATATTGTTCTCGACCATATTCGTCAGAGACTGCTTGACGGCGTTCTCGTGTCCCGAAAAGGTCTGAACGACATACCACTGTGGCGTAACCGTATTCTCCATAAAGCCTCCTTATCCTTTGTTGACCAAGAGATTAAAGAGCGCGAGCAAAGCGCTGTCTATTCCCATAAGTCCCACGAAGAAGATGAATACTACTACGAGAACTATGAACGTAGAGGTTACGACGGTCTTTCCGTCCGGCCACTTGACGTTCTTTAGCTCCTTAAAAGTATTCTTGAGCTTCTTGAAGAATCCGACTCGCTCTTTATTAGGAGCGTTTTTGCCGTTCTTCTTTGGGGTGTTCTTCTTATTCTTATCATTCGCCTTAGGCTTTGAATCAAGATCCGCTCCCGCAAGAGCGTTGTTCACAGCCATCGGAGTGTTAAGCTCAGAATTTCCCTTATTTTTTTTATCCTTACCCATTGAAGTCCTCCGAATTACTTAGTCTCTTTGTGAAGAGTATGCTTCTTGCAGAACTTACAATATTTCTTTAATTCCAATCTGTCGGGAGTGTTCTTTTTATTCTTATAATTGTCGTAGTTTCTTTGCTTACATTCGGTACAAGCTAATGTGATTCTCGTTTGCACAGTAAACACCTCCAAAAAAATTACACCCATACGAGAGTGCTAGTATATTATAGCCGATATTGCATCTCCGAGTCAACAGAAATAACGGCTTTTTTAAGAAAAATCAGCATATCGGAGTGAAAAAGTTGCACTTTTCACTCCGTCTAGCTGGTTTTTAACATTTTTTAGTTAAAATCGTTGTTTATTCGCGCTAATAGATAGCTCAAACTCCCATATCGTTCTTGAAAACGTCGTTATTCGGAACGTTCTTTTTGCCGTTATAGGTGAACTGTTTCCTCGACTTTTTCATAGCTTTGATCTCAGCCTTTCTGTCGATTTGCTCCTTAAAGATAGGATTGAACGACGGAACGAGTTTCTTCGAAGCTGCTTTCATAAGGCTTGCCGTTATCTTCATAGTCGTTCTCGGACATACTCTTACGCCGAAATCCATAAGTTTCGCTATGGCGTCGATAGCTACTCTCGGCTTTCTCTTACGAACGGCTTTGACAATTCTCTTCGCAGCCTTTTCGCTCGTCAACCCAACCTTTTCAATGAGATTGTCGTTGACCTTCTTCTCTTCTCCCTCGCGAGCCTTATAAATATCCGTCTTAACGGGACCCGGCATAATATTCGTTACGAATATACCCAGTCCTCTAAGCTCTTGGAAAAGCGTCTCTGAAAGTCCCCTTACGGCGCACTTCGTCGCCGAATATATTCCCTCTCCTCCTACGGGAAGGAGCGCGGACGCGCTCGATACTATTACTATGCCGCCGAATTTACTCTCTTTGAGCACAGGTATCATAGCTTTCGAGCTCCATACTATGCTCTCGAAGTTGGTCTTGATGACCTTGTTTATCTTATCGTCGTCGAGATCGGCGAACTGCGTGAACGGCTGGATCATACCCGCGTTGTTGATGAGAATATCGGGTTTGAAACCTATCGACTTAAAGTCTTCTATGAATCCTTCCCAACCTTCCTTCGACGTTATATCGAATCTTCTATATGTAAAGTGGTCGCCAAGCTCCGCCTTGAGCTCGTCGAGCTTCGGCTTCTGTCTTGCGATACCGAGAACGTAACAGCCGTATTTATTGACAAGTAATCTCGTTATGTCGCGTCCCATACCGGTCGAGCAACCCGTAACGATAACGTTCCTGCCGTATAACCAATTCTTACCCATAATGCGCACCTCTTGCAATTCTTAAAAATCATTCTTATCGCTTGTTAATTCACAAACACATATATTTTAGCATAACAAAAAAAAAATGTCATTATTTTTTACCGCGTAAATATAAAAAATCCACTATGATAAAATCAAGCGTAAAACTTAAAGTATTAAAACGCATCTTTTCGTTATATCGCTTATATTATAGGTCAAGCACCGTTTATTATCTTCCTGCAATTGGTTTCACTGCACTCCACCCTTGTTTTACTTTTTTGGCTATTGTCAATCGCTCTTATCGTATCACATAAGTTTTATCATCTATAGCTAATGCTCTTTCCCACTCGCTCATCGAGTAGTTTTTCTAAACAATAAACTATGCGTATCACTGCAACTACTACGCCTTGATACGCATATTTTGATAAACGCACTACTAATTCAAGTTTTCACTATAATTATCTATTCTTTTTCACCTTTTTTCGCGAATTCGCTATATATGTGAGTGCTATCAGTATAGCCAGCGTTACGCCGCCCATTGTAAAGAAAATCCAATTAACTGTCTTGAGCGTAGAAAAAGCTCTAAAGACTTCGTTCGATACATAGTGCACGTCTCTTAACTGTTTCTGCGTCTCATATCTAATCTGCTTCTCCAACAGTTTCTCCATCCTATAGGCATCATAAAGGCTGTGTACATTATAATACTGTCGTGTAACCTCGTTGCCGCTTTCCCATACTTTGCGTATCGAAGTTGCTTCATTACTATATATATCCATACCAATAAAGAATACCTTTCCGCTATTTACGATATTTGCGCTCTGCTCTTTTATACTGCCTTCGCCCTTATATGTAATGAGTCTTGTTGTCTCTCTCGTCTTATTTGAATAATTATTCCTTATCTCATAATTATTATCTACGCTGCCTATCGGAAGCCATATATCGTATGACTCCGGAAAAAGCGACGCATAAAAATCACTATACTCTTGAGACACTACGCCCTTAACGACATAGTCATTTAATATGGTAATTTCACCGATGCCCATCGCACTATTTTCTTTATCATATTGATTGTTTGGATCGTTATCGTTATCAATGGTCATATTAAACATTTTAAGTCTGTCGGCGTTAATATAAAAAGATAATTTTTTACCAACTATACCAACTCCGCCAAGTACGCTTGCAAGTCTTTCACTCACCACTATCTCGCCGTCATTTAGAGTGTCGGCATAACCGCTAACAAAAACATTATGCTTATCGGGGAACGCTCTTACATAACCTTTCACCATTTTTGCATACTCGACCGCGCCGTCTATCAGCTTGATTTTACCATTGAAAAAAGGTTCTTTCAGCACCTTTCTCTCGCCGTCTATAGCATAAGAAAACGTACCGCTTTGTTGACTCAAAAATTCAGCCGACCTACTTAAATATGAATATGCCTCTTCTCCTAAAAATTCTTTAGTAAAAGTCATCGGAAACAAGTAACCGCCGTAGGCTTCATGATCTTGAATCCCATATGTCTCCTCTATTGCAACGATTGAATTCGCCTCGTTTCCCCACACCGTAGACGAAACTATCAAGAATATAATCAGCGGAATAATCAACATAACGATTATTATCGGTATTAGTATTGCCTTTGCTTTAGTCATATCGTCACCACCACCGGATTTTTAGGGAAATATGCTTTCCCCGCCCCCAAACTGGAAAAGCTAATCATTCCGTCCAATGAAATACTAGCTTTAATATTATCTGTTAACAGTTGCCTATGCGCATAACCTATGTAAATATTAAAAGATCTATTTGACCATAAAACATGTCTGCCTTCAATTTCAAAATCATCATATCTAATGGAGATTTCATTACTAGCTACATTTGACGGCAACTTAAACTGATAACATAATCCCGACGAGCTTTCCGTAACATTTGATCCGATATACCGTTCTACATCTTTAGAATATTTGTAATAACTTGATCCTGTTTGTGCGCTGTTAATACTTCCGCTATATTTGATATTTGCCCCTGCTTCTGCATGACGCCATATTTCCCCATTTTCATCATAATAAGCAGCAGTTGAAACTGTTGAAGAATTCACAGCTCTCATTACCCAATTATTCCAAGATATTGCAAAAAAATCCTTACTTCTTGTTAGTGGAGTCTTTTCCCACTTCATATTGGTATAAACATAAAATCCATAAGAATCTCTAGTGCCATTCGAACGATACTTATCTAATAATGAATCTTGATACACAACTACACTTGCAGACATATATTTATTACCAAGTAAATCATCATATGAAGAATCGTCTTGGCTTGTGCCAGCAATTACTTTGGTTCTTTTTATTTCATATAAAACCATTTTTCTTACTGTACTCAAATCATAATCCAAATCTAAAACAGAATTATCAGATATTCCAGCAGTTTTATAGATATCAGCATTATAATCGGAATTAGCTCTTCGCAATTTTCTTTTTCTTTTTATATATTTATCAATATTACTAATTTCCACAAATGAAAAATCTTCTGTCTCGGTTTTTGAAATTATCAATTCTTCGTTTTATTCGGCATATGATACCATACCGGTACATGAAAACAGAAATATAACGCATAACAATATTAAAATAATTTTTTATTAAGCATAAATTTTCCCTCTTATAATCATAATAACATTATCTTCTAAAATTGTCAATACTGAATTTGACAAAATTCTGTTAATTCAAGTTATACCATAAACGCAAATCTTACGAAATAAAAAAGTACGCCCGAGCAAAAGCTCGGGCGTATGTTCCGAAATACAAATCAATTATTTACGTTAATTACTCGATGATAGATGCGATAACGCCCGAACCAACGGTTCTGCCGCCTTCACGAATAGCGAAACGAAGTCCCTGCTCCATAGCGACCGGAGTGATAAGAGTAATCTCCATATCAACGTTATCGCCAGGCATAACCATTTCTACGCCATCGGGGAGCTTGATAGAACCTGTAACGTCGGTAGTTCTGAAGTAGAACTGCGGTCTGTAACCGTTAAGGAACGGAGTGTGACGTCCGCCCTCTTCCTTCGTAAGAACGTAAACCTGCGAAGTGAAGTGAGTGTGCGGAGTGATAGAAGCCGGCTTACAGATAACCTGTCCTCTCTCGATATCGGTTCTCTGAACGCCACGGAGAAGAACGCCGATGTTATCGCCTGCGTATGCCTCGTCAAGAAGCTTACGGAACATTTCGATACCGGTAATGGTCGTCTCTCTGGTCTCTTTGATACCTACGATCTGAACCTTATCCTGCATCTTAACAACACCTCTCTCAACTCTACCGGTAGCAACGGTACCACGACCGGAAATCGTGAATACGTCCTCGACAGGCATAAGGAACGGCTTGTCGGTATCTCTCTCGGGAGCGGGGATATAGCTGTCAACAGCGTCAAGAAGCTCCTGAATGCAAGCGCAAGCGGGATCCTCAATGTTACCGTCTGCAGCAGCGCTCATAGCCTTGAAAGCCGAACCCTTGATGATCGGAGTATCGTCTCCGGGGAAGCCGTACTCGTTAAGAAGATCTCTGATATCCATCTCTACGAGATCGATAAGCTCTTCGTCGTCAACAAGATCGGTCTTGTTCATGAATACAACGATGTAAGGAACGCCGACCTGACGAGCGAGAAGGATGTGCTCTCTTGTCTGGGGCATCGGACCGTCGGTAGCTGCAACTACGAGGATAGCGCCGTCCATCTGAGCTGCGCCGGTAATCATGTTCTTAACGTAGTCTGCGTGTCCCGGGCAGTCAACGTGAGCGTAGTGACGGTTAGCCGTCTCGTACTCAACGTGAGCGGTATTGATAGTAATACCTCTTTCTCTCTCTTCCGGAGCCTTATCTATTTCGTCGTACTTCATCTTTTCTGCAAAGCCCTTAGCTGCGCTGTACATACAGATAGCGGAAGTCAAAGTGGTCTTACCATGGTCAACGTGACCGATGGTTCCGATATTAACGTGTGGTTTGTTTCTTTCGAATTTAGCCTTAGCCATTGTAAATTCCTCCTAAATTATTTAAGTTAATTATGATTATTTATAATAATTTTAATTATTACCTTGTTACTTTAGCAATACCGAACGATATTGCTTTTCTAAACGTCTTATAATATCTTGGATATTACTTCTGACGCTTAGCGATGATATCCTCTGCGACGTTCTTCGGAACTTCCGCATAGTGCGAGAACTGCATCGAGAATCCCGCGCGTCCCTGAGTAGAACCTCTGAGGACCGTAGCGTAACCGAACATTTCGCTGAGCGGAACGTCTGCGCTGACCGCCTGATCTCCGCCTCTCATCTCCATTGACTTGATGCTTCCGCGGCGGCTGTTGAGCGTACCTATAACGTCACCGAGATACTCGTCGGGCGTAACTACGTCTACTGCCATTATCGGCTCGAGAAGAACCGAACCCGCTTTCTTAGCGCCGTCTTTAAGAGCCATAGAACCGGCTATCTTGAACGCCATCTCCGAAGAGTCGACTTCGTGATAAGAACCGTCGTCTATACTTGCGTAGAAGTCAACCATCTCGTATCCTGCGAGAATACCGCTGAGAGCAGACTCTCTGATACCTTTCTCGACTGCAGGCAAGAATTCCTTCGGTATAGAACCGCCGACCGTCTTGTCTTCGATAACGATACCGCTTCCTCTTTCGCCGGGACGCATCGTGATACGGCAGTGACCGTACTGACCGCTACCGCCGGACTGACGTACGAACTTACCTTCCGCCTTAGTCTCCTTAGTAATGGTCTCTTTATATGCAACCTGCGGCTTACCTACGTTAGCCTCGACCTTATACTCTCTCAAAAGTCTGTCGACGATAATCTCAAGATGCAACTCGCCCATACCTGCGATAATGGTCTGACCGGTTTCCTGATCGGTATAAGTCTTGAAAGTCGGGTCTTCCTCTGCGAGCTTGACGAGAGCCATACCCATCTTTTCCTGGCTCGCCTTGGTCTTAGGCTCTATAGCGACCTTAATGACCGGTTCTGGGAAATCCATACTCTCGAGTACGATAGGATGATCGGGATCGCAAAGCGTATCGCCCGTAGTAGTATCCTTAAGACCTACTATAGCGACTATATCGCCTGCGAATACTTCGTCAACATCCGTACGGGCGTTAGAGTGCATACGAACTATACGTCCGATACGCTCCTTTTTCTGCTTGGTAGCATTATAGACGTACGAACCGCTCGAAAGTTTACCGCTGTAAAGACGGAAGAACGCAAGTTTTCCGTACGGGTCTGCGACTATCTTAAACGCAAGACCTGCCATCGGCTGCTCGTCGGCGGAAATTCTTTCCTCTTCTTCGCCGTTATTCGGATTAGTACCCTTGATGTGAGCGACGTCGATAGGCGAAGGAAGGAAATCAACTATAGCGTCCATAAGAGCCTGAACGCCCTTGTTACGGTACGCGCTTCCGCAAAGAACGGGGTTAATCGCCATATCTATGGTAGCCTTACGAACGGCTGCCATAATCTCCTCGGGCGTGATCTCTTCGCCGTCAAGGAACTTCATCATTATCTCTTCGTCATAATCTGCGACAGCCTCGATGAGTTTCTCTCTGTACTCGGCAGCCTGCGCTACATATTCGTCCGGTATAGGAACTATTTCGAATTCCTTTCCTTCTTTATCCATATATATTATAGCGTGATTTTGAATAAGATCTATCTGACCTCTGAAATCGTCCTCTTTACCTATAGGGAGCTGGATCGGCACCGCGTTAGCTTTAAGACGATCCTTCATCATCTGAACGACGTTGAAGAAATCCGCGCCCTGCCTGTCCATCTTGTTGACGAATCCTATACGGGGAACGTTATACTTAGTAGCCTGTCTCCATACCGTCTCCGACTGAGGCTCAACGCCGCTCTTTGCGCAGAAAAGCGCGACCGCGCCGTCAAGTACTCTCAAGCTTCTCTCTACCTCTACGGTAAAGTCAACGTGTCCCGGAGTATCTATAAGATTGATACGGGTATCTCTCCAAGTAGTGGAAGTAGCCGCCGAAGTAATGGTTATACCTCTCTCTTTCTCCTGCTCCATCCAGTCCATGGTAGCTCCGCCGTCGTGAGTCTCTCCTATCTTGTGAACTCGTCCGGTATAGAAAAGTATACGCTCCGACGTCGTAGTCTTACCGGCATCTATGTGCGCCATAATACCGATATTTCTTATATTTTCCAACGAAAATTCTCTTGGCATATTATTGCCCTCCTAATTGTAACTGTAAACAGTATGAGATTACCAGCGATAGTGAGCGAAAGCCTTGTTCGCCTCAGCCATTCTGTGCATATCTTCCTTTCTCTTAATAGAGTTACCGGAATTGTTATATGCGTCCATAATCTCGCCCGCAACCTTCTCGACCATCGTCTTCTCGCCTCTGTTACGCGAGAACATTACCATCCAACGGATAGCGAGGGTCTGACGTCTGTCGGCTCTTATTTCGAGCGGAACCTGATAAGTAGAACCGCCTACTCTTCTCGCCTTGACTTCAAGAACGGGTTTTACGTTTTCCAAAGCCTGAGTAAATACTTCCATAGGATCTTTACCCATCTTGTTTTCGATTATTTCAAATGCTCCGTATACGATATTCTGAGCGATACCCTTCTTTCCGTCCATCATTATCTGATTGATAAACTTGGAAAGAACCTTAGAATTATACATAGGATCGGGCAAAACGTCTCTCTTTGGAACACCACTTCTTCTTGGCATTGTAATTACCTCCTTTAATAAAGTTGTTGTCTTAATACATCCGAATCAAGCGCCGTATGCACTTATTTAGGTCTCTTTGCACCATACTTAGATCTTGCCTGCTTGCGGTTAGCTACGCCTGCCGTATCGAGCGTACCACGTATAATGTGATATCTGACACCCGGAAGATCTCTGACCCTACCGCCTCTGATAAGAATAACGCTGTGTTCCTGCAGGTTGTGACCTATACCGGGAATATACACCGTACCTTCCATACCGTTGACAAGTCTGACTCTCGCGATCTTACGCAAAGCAGAATTAGGTTTCTTAGGCGAAGTCGTGGTAACGGAAAGACAAACACCTCTCTTTTGCGGATTCTTGTCCATGATAGGAGCCTTAGACTTATAGACTCTCTTTTCTCTACCCTGCCTAATTAACTGATTGATAGTTGGCATTATCGTACCTCCTTGTAAGAATAAAAAATCGGATGAGTAATCCAGCAACCCCGAAGGATAACTCATATATTAAGCACTATTGCTACTTTTTGATACCGACAACGGCAGTTCCAACGTCTATGCCGCATATTGTCCCGAGTTCCTTCATAGTCGACTGAACGTATACGGGAATCTTGCAGTCACGGTTGTTTTCTTCAACTCTCCGTCCGACAAATTCGTCGCAATCTCTTGCAATAACCACACACCGTAGTGATTTATTTATCATTCCCTTCAAAACCTGTCTTAAACCGACAACTTTATCCAAGTGCTTAACCATTTCGATTATGTCCTTTTCCATCGCTTTTCTCCTTGAGCTCTACTCTTTTTCATCAAAAAACTTTGACATAGACACAAATATGCATGGTTGACCCCATACATATTACACATTGTATCAAATAATCGGAATTTAAGTCAAACGATTTATCAAAAAAAATCAAAGTTTTAACGGCAAATAATCACTTTTTAGGGCATTTTAACGCTTGGTCTTAATATTTGCGAATAACTTTCGCCGTATTCCTTTCTTTTTATACGATCAATGCTATTTTTCGCGGCGATACAAAGATAGATCGGCTCTCTCAAACCCGCATAATATTGCGTCTTTTATGACGCCGCATTGACGGCAAAATATTCGATAAACGACAAAATCGTCAAAGCGTCTATTATATATATTATTATTTATCAATAAATATTGGCCGATGATATGAATCGGAAAACCGCTTGCTTTCAATCCGTCGGCTGAATATTTGCGTCGGCGTCGAGGTCTATATCGGAACTCTCCGTACCGCTTCGTATCATATTGTAAGCCATGCTCGCTATCATTACGGCGTTATCCGTGCAAAGTCCGACAGGCGGATAAACGGCTCTTATATCAGCCTTATCGCATTCTCTTTGCATATATTCTCTGAGCGTAGCGTTAGCCCCTACTCCGCCTGCGATAACTATGGTATCGAGACGGTACTTTTTTGCCGCCCTGACGGCGTTATTTACCATTAACTCAACGGCTCTTTGTTGAAACGAGCAAGCGACATCGGCTTTATTGTACGGTTCGCCCTTCTGCTCTTTGGTATGTATATAATTGATAACTGCTGTCTTTATGCCGCTGTATGAAAAATTGAAGGTATCTTGATTCTTGAACGGAATAGGCATCTCTATTATCGGCTGCCCGTCTTTTGCAAGTTTTTCTATCTCGGGTCCGCCGGGATACGACATTCCCAGCGCTCTTGCGACCTTATCGAACGCCTCTCCGCATGCGTCGTCCTGCGTCTCTCCTATTATCTCCATATCGGTATAGCTCTTAACGCGCGCTATCGCCGTATGTCCTCCGCTCGCTATAAGGCATATATAAGGCGGTTTCAAATCGCTGCACGCAACGTAATTGACCGCTATATGTCCCTTGATATGATTGACTGCAATGAGGGGAAGAGAGAGCGAATATGCGAGAGCCTTCGCGTAAGAAACTCCGACAAGCAGCGCTCCCAAAAGTCCCGCTCCCTGCGTCACGGCGATAGCGTCTATATCTTCAAAACTTTTACCGCTCCTCAAAAGCGCTTCCTTCACAACGTTAGATATAGCGAGCGAATGATTCCTCGACGCTATCTCGGGAACCACTCCGCCGTATCTCTTGTGTATATCTATCTGCGAAGCGATAACGTTCGAAAGCGCCTCTCTGTTGTCGAGGACCGCCGCCGCCGTTTCGTCGCAAGACGACTCTATGGCGAGTATCAATATATGTTCTTTGTCCTTGAGTTCGCCGACCTTCTTATCGGCAATAGCTTTATAGTTCACTTTTACGCCTTCTTGAGATAATCGTTTATGAATTCGTCGAGTTCTCCGTCCATGACCGCAGTTATGTTACCCGTTTCGCAACCCGTCCTATGGTCCTTTACCATTGTATAAGGACAGAATACGTAGGAGCGTATCTGCGATCCCCACTCGATCTTTTTGAGAGAACCCTTGAGCTCCTGATTGCTCTCCATTTGCTCCCTTTCTTGCTTTTCGATGAGCTTACTCATGAGCATTTTCATTGCCTGCTCTCTGTTCTGTATCTGGCTTCGCTCGTTCTGACACTGAACGATGATCCCTGTCGGGATATGCGTTATCCTTACCGCAGACTCCGTCTTATTGACGTGCTGACCGCCTGCGCCGCCGCTTCGGTATGTGTCGACCTTAAGATCCTCTTGGCGTATCTCTATTTCGGTATTATTGATGATTTCGGGCATTACCTCGACGGATGCGAACGACGTATGTCTCCTTGCCTGAGAATCGAAAGGCGATATCCTTACGAGTCTGTGAACGCCTTTTTCCGACTTGAGATAGCCGTAGGCGTTATCGCCCTCTACGGTAAACGTAACGCTCTTAATACCTGCCTCTTCGCCATCAAGAAAGTCAAGCTCCTTGACGGAAAATCCGTGACGCTCAGAATATCTCGTATACATACGGTAAAGCATACCGCACCAGTCCTGCGCCTCGGTGCCGCCGGCGCCTGCGTGGAGCGTGATAATGGCGTTATTCTCGTCGTACTTTCCACGGAGAAGCGTCTCGAGTCTCAACGCCTCGATATCGGCTTCGAGATTCTTTATCTCTTCGATAATGACTCCCTCTTCGCTGTCGTCGCCGCTCTCTTCCGTAAGATCTATGAGCACTTCGACGTCCTCGACTCTTCCTTTGAGCGCGTTGTATCTATTGAGTTTATTTTCAATGACCTTAAGATGCTTGTTGACTTCCTGCGCCTTCGAAAGGTCGCTCCAAAAGTTCTCTTCCGCCTGCAAAGTCTTGAGTTCTTCTTCCTTTGCGCGAAGTCCGTCAAGGTCGAGAGCGTCTCCGACGTTCTCTAGTACGCCCTTAAGTTTCGATATATCCTGTTTCGCTTCGTCTAACATTAGCTACACTTCCTTTTTCCCGATTTTCCCATTCAAATATATACAATAATTATATCCGAAAAATAACCTAAATAAAATTTCCCGATAAAACATTGAAAATATCGTCATGTTATAAAAATTCGTTTATAATCGTTATTAACTCAATAATTATATAAAAACACTCGTTGCAAGTCAAGCGTTTTACGCTTTAGCAAGACAAGCGTTTCGAACATCAACGCCGAAGCCTCATTTTATAATTCAGTTATTAAATTAACGCCGAATATGATCAAAATCGAACGAACCGACCTTTTACTTTGACGAAAGATATATTACAATGATATCAATCATTATATTAAAAAAGACAGCCTGCGCTGTCTTTTGAAACGTCTATACCGTCAACCTATATGATGCTTTACTCTGTCCTTTTCCTCCGCCGTCTTGCCGTTGTTCCAATGTCTCATGTCTCCGACAAGATAACCCGTTATACGTCTTATCCTCTCGAACGGCTGAGTATGGTACTTATAGTCGAGATCTACATATTCGCCGTCGACCGTAATATTGAGACTCATAAGTTTGCGTCCGTTTTTCTCGAGATAATCTATATAGTTCTGTATCTCCTTGTTCTCAAGCGTTCCGTTAACGCTGACGTCCTGTACTAACATAATTAGCTACCTCCGTATCAAAATCAATTTACAATAACGATTTTATCACAATATATGGTAGCTGTCAATAATTTTATTACTAAAAAATAGTAATTTTTATTATTTTATCCAAAAATAGAACTTAAAATATCGCCTATGGCTTCAAAGCCGTTCGGCATAATGAAAACGGTAGCGATAAGAAGGAGAACGAACCATACTATCTGGTGCAGAGCGTATACGACGAGAGCGTGTCTTCCGAAAAAATTCACGGGTCTATACCAGTGAAGCGCGGTATCGAGAGACGGAAAAAGCGTTCTCTTCTTCGGATATAGAAAAGGCGCAAGCGCGGCTCCTATCAAAACGAAACCGGTATTTGGAAATATCGGAAAATAATCGAACGAATTGAACCCGCTATCCACAAACGCCTCCGAAATAAACGCAAGATAGTTATCAGCCTTAACGTCGATGCTTTGAAATACGTAACCGCCTATAATGATAGCGACTCCGAGAACGAGCGATATTATCGCCGTCATGTAAGGTCTCTTTCTCGATATAAGCCTTATAAAAGCCATTAAAAGTATAGATACGGCGAGCATATGCAACACACCGAACAGTATCGGCATATCCATAAGCACAGTGACGCCGGTAATTGCAAGCGCCAATAAAAGCGCAATCATTCCGCGCTTGAAATTGTTTCTTGAAAACGATGAAGACAGCCCGCAAATAATAAAAAAGCACATGAGAACTATCGGATGAACTACCGTTCTAAGCGTACTGACCCAATATTCTGCTGCAAACGATTGAAGGTCTAAAAACGCCTCGTTACCCGTAGCGGCAAACCACTCGGGAGCGAATATATCCATGATATCGTACATAAAGTGATCGAACAGCATAAGGATGACGCATACGCCTCTGATAAAATCTATCTCCCATATGCGGCTCGCAGTTCTTTCGAGTTTATTATCGCGTCGTAGTCTTTTTTTTTCTGCTTGAAATTTTTCGGCGATCGGTTCGACTATCGCGTTGTTGTCAATATGCTCAGCTATTTGCATTATCGGCTCCTATTAGCTCCTATTTCCATTTCGTATCTATGCGTCTTAACCTGTTATCCACCTCGACGTATACGTCGAAACGATCCCTGTATTCATATATTATGAGATTGCGATCCCTGCTGGAACGGTAAACGCGCGGTCTCTCTCCGACTGCGGGATAATCTCTTCTTTCGGAAAGTCTTACCCTGTCTCTGTACTCCTCTTCTCTGTCGTATGAACGATCTAAGTAGCGAGGAGAGTAGCGTTCTCTTTCCCTTCTGCGTCTTTTAGCTCTCTTTTTACTTAGATATTCTTCTTTTTCCTCCGCCTTCTTATCAAGATATTTTCCGAACGGCAAAAGTATAAGATTGCGAACCGTAGTCATTACCGAACATGCGAAAGCCATAACGAGTCCCACGTAAAAGAGCGTGAGCTCGATCGACGGCTTGAACGTAAAGTCCGCAAGCATCATAAGGAAAAGTACCGCCACCATATAAAATATCGGATAAAAGAGTCCGCAATACACGATAACGGCTACCAAAACGTCGATAGCTTTACTTACGAATTTTATTATCATACCGACTATTCCAAGTCCGCAACATCCCGCCTTCAATGCCGTCCTCCGTAGATCCAGTAATTTTTTCCATATCTAACTATTGACAAAAATCAATGCTATTATATTCTCAGCTATTTCTTTTCGACGTTATTTCTATACTTTATCCATTTGCCTATGAATACGATAACGAGCATGACCAAAATTCCGACAAGGAATAATATCCACGTAACGTCCCACCGTCCCGAGATAAAAGACGCCGCGAAATAAGTTGCGAGAGTGAGCAAAAACGTTACCGTAAGTCCGTCGAAAATCCTTAACACGCTGACCTTATGCCTAATGCGAAAGAATATATCCGTTATATACCATACGAAAGCGCCGATAAGATAGATTATCCAAGTGAACGCCCATTTTTCCGTTGAAAACGATATGCCTAAATATATTAGCGTCGTGACGAGCCCGAACAGTATGAGGATAACGCTCCTTATGACGAAATAACTGCTCTTTCTCTTTGCTATAACGTATACGCCGACGAATATCCCGATAAGATATACGACGAGCGCAAGTATGAACGTTATCCACGTGACGCCCCACTTTCCGCTCGCAAACGAAGCCGTGAAATATACAATGAGCGTTGCGAAAAGATAGGCTAGCGACGCGGTAAATATCAGAGAAAACTGCGAACGCGTCATCTCCGCCGGCTTATCCTTCTCGAGGACCCTTATCGTCTCCGAATAGTCGTCGATACTCTTTATACACTCTCCGTACGCGTCTTCATCGCTCATGCCGGATGCTGTAAGTTCGGAGAATCTATCCATCAAGACGCCCAAAAGTTCTTCCTTAAAGTCGAGAACTTTTTGCGTCTTCGGACAGAACAAAAATACTTTATCAAGATGTTTCTTAAACTTAGCAAGCATATTATTTCCCACTCCTTAAAAGCGAATCCAATATTCTACGGGCCGCTTCCCATTCTTCGAGTTTGCTCATATAAAACTTTCTGCCCTTTTCCGTTATCGAATAGTACCTTCTCTTCGCGCCGCCTACTCCGTCTCCCCAGTACGTAGATATCAAGCCGTCGCTTTCCATACGTCTGAAAGCTGTGTAGATAGTGGCGTCTCTTATATCGCAATGTCCTTCGGACTTTTCCTTGATGTTCTTCGTTATTTCGTAGCCGTAACTGTCGCCGTCCGACAAAATGGCAAGAATCATCGTCTCGGTATGTCCTCTGAATATATCGCTCGATAATATCATACTGCCTCCGTCTGTTTATTTCGTGATTAAAGAACTTCCCGTTAGCGTATCACAAGTTCTTCTTTTGCGGCTTTGCGTTTTATTATAATGATATATTATATCACATAAAATCGCCCGTGTCTATTTTTAGAACGTATTCAATTCTTCAACCTGTATTTTATTGCGGCGATTTCAAAAAATCGCATCAAGAGCGAATAATTATATTCGAATAGGCAATAATCACGCTGACAAATATTAAGGAGCTTTTATTTATGATAGAGAATATTGACAAAAAGCAGTTCAAAGAATTGCTAAACAACAGCGATAATTCGCCGATATTCGTAGACTTTTACGCAGAATGGTGTTCTCCGTGCAAAAGTTTCGAGCGTATCTTACTCGAAGCCGAGAAAAAAATTTCCGACGTCGCTAAAATATACAGAGTCGATATAGACAAGGAACCGGAGCTTGCAGAACGCTTCGCCGTGATGAGCGTCCCTACGCTTATCCTTTTTAAGGACAAGGCTCAGCACCGTACGCTCATAGGAGTCCGTTCTCTTGACGAAGTTATAGATATGCTAGGCTAAATTCGCAATTTACATTAAAAATCATCCTTTACTTTCAAAGAGGGTCGCATCGCTTGTCGCCGCGATCCTCTTTGCCGTCCAAACGAAAAATAACGCTACAATATCCAATATTATTTTCGCTTCATTTCCACTGTAACGCAAGACGGCGTTATAAATATATCTGTAAAATAAATATTATCGCCTTGATTTTGCAAAATACTTATAGTATAATAAAAAAACACAATATAAGGAGCGTAAAACATATGACGGAGACAAAACAGTCTATCATAAGACTACTCGAAAGCAACGCGCATTATACGACCGAAGAGCTGGCGAGGCTCGCGGGAACAGACGCCGAAACGGCAAAGAACATCGTTAAAGAGCTCGAAGAGACGGGCGCGGTAATAAAGTATGCAACTATCTTCGACAACGACGTTATTGAACGCGAAGTAGTAGAGGCGCTCATAGAAGTACGCGTAACGCCCCAAAAGAACAGAGGATTCGACGCAATAGCCGAGGACATATACAGCTTTGACGAAGTAAAGAGTCTGTATCTCATGAGCGGAGGATACGACCTTGCGGTATTCGTCGAATGTAAAACGCTAAGGGCTGTATCCGCGTTCGTATCGGATAAACTATCAACGCTAGACACCGTGCTTTCTACGGCTACTCACTTCATACTCAAGAAATACAAAGTTGAAGGAGCCGTGGCTCACGAAAATCATAACGAAAATAAAAGGCTTGCTATCAAACTATGAACTACGACGAAATACTTTCTTCGAGAGTCAAAGAGATAGGCTTTTCGGGAATAAGAAAATTCTTTGACCTTGCCAGCAACATGAAAGACATAGTTTCGCTCGGTGTCGGCGAACCGGACTTTCCTACGCCATGGGCGGTCAGAGACCACGCTATCAGTCAGATCAGAAAAGGCGTGACGCAGTACACGTCGAACGCAGGCGATATAACTTTGAGAAAAAACATATCGAGGTATCTCAAAGAACGCTTTTCGCTCGATTACTCGACAGACGAACTGCTAGTCACGATAGGAGCTTCGGAGCCTATCGACCTAGCTATGAGGATACTTGTAAATCCCGGCGACGAAGTTCTAGTACCCGCTCCCTCGTATGTCTCGTACAGTCCGTGCGTGCGTCTTTCGGGAGGCGTCGCCGTAGAGGTACCGTGCTTTGAAGAAGACAACTTCAAACTAACTAGAGAGAACCTATTGAAAGCGATAACGCCGAAGACCAAAGCGATAATTTTCCCATACCCGAACAATCCGACCGGCGCAGTCATGCGAAAAGACGACATAGAGAAAATCATCGACGTCATAATAGGCAACGATCTCATAGTCATAAGCGACGAGATCTACGCCGAACTTACATACAATTCCAAACATATCTCGATAGCCTCCTTCGACAATATGAAAGAGCGTACGATATATATCAACGGTTTTTCAAAGAGTTTTTCGATGACCGGCTGGAGAGTGGGATACGTTGCGGCGCCGCGAGAACTTCTGCGCCAGATGCTCAAGATACATCAATACACCGCTATATGCGCACCTATAATGAGCCAATTCGCAGGCTCGTACGCTCTCGAGCAAGGGTTCAACGACAACTTCTCTTGCGTTGAAGATATGCGTAACGAGTATAACGTAAGGCGTAGATTCGTAATAGGTCGCTTCAACGACTTAGGACTTAGCTGTTTCGAAGCCGAAGGCGCGTTCTACGTATTCCCTTCCGTCAAATCCCTCGGCATGACGGGAACGGAATTTGCCGAACGGCTGCTTGCGGAAGGTAAAGTCGCGGTTGTTCCCGGCTCCGCGTTTTCGGACGTATGCGACGACTTCATAAGAGTAAGCTACGCGTATTCGATGAAAATGCTCACAAAAGCAATGGATAAAATAGAGATATTCGTAAACAGCTTAAAGAAGGAAAAAGAAACTAAATAAAGATAAGTTTCCCGCTTTGATATCCAACGTCCTATAATATCGACGCGTAGATATAGCGAATAACATCTTAAGACCATTATTAATCTAGACGGTTAAAATAGAAAACGGCGAATCCGATAAAGGATCCGCCGTCTTTCATTTGTTAGGTTAATCAGTCTATCCAAAGGACCTTATTACCGACTATGATAGTGATAAGATCGAGAATCCAAAGGAACGACCAGCCGATGACTATAAGAAGTATTGCGATCACGATGCCGAGAACACTCTTCTTATCGATACTTCTTGCAAGTCTGTATATATTCCATACTATATCAAGAAATGGAAGCGCAAAAATGATCTTAAGCAACTTCGGAGCTTCTTTCATCCATTTGATAAAACTCTTCATATTAACCTCCTAATATTTGATACTACTATTATAATACTAAGTTTAATATTTTTCAAGAACTATTTACGCATTTTTACCGTTTTTTAATACTTGCTTTTCTGCGGGAATACTAAATACGGTTTTTTACGTCGCAATGTCACATAACACTTGCTATGTTCGGTTTCGGAATAGCTTTCTCCACCCGTATCTCTTTGCTTCTTGTATATATTCCTCCCTCGAGGGTCGAACCTATATCTGCTCTTAACTGATAGTATCCCGTCTTAAGGAACTTCACCCTGATAGTTATCGTAGCGTCCTTTTTTATCGAAGCAGGGAGATCGATGAGCAGCTTCCCTTGTTCGTCCTTATATGTCAGTCCGTTTATAGTAACGCTCTCTATCTCGATATACCCCTCGTTCTCGACCTTGACGAAAGACAGTCCGCCGTAATTATCGGTATATCCGAAATACGCGCTCAGCTTGAATTCCTGCATATAAAGACCTACCGAACCGTGATAGGAGTTGAGTACTTTGAAAGTGAAGCTGTAACTGTAGTTATCAAAATACGCAGACCTGTAAATAGTCGAATCCTCGAGTTTATATCTCGATTTATCTATCGGCGATGATTTTTCCGAGATATCGAACACAAAAAACTCCTCTTCGCAAAGTCCGTACGCGTCGCTGCGCGCCTCGTATCTGCCTGCTCGCAAAAATACCGTCTTATTACCGCCGTCCGCTCTCCAAACGCCCATATAGTCGGAATCGTAATAGTGTCTCGCGTTATCTTCCGACACGAAATATATCTCGCTCTTAGGTATGTTTCTCATCGTTACGCTGCCGTCCGGATGAGTGATCTTAAGACGCATATAGTTAAACGTCGAAGAGTCGTACAGAGTCGCCGAGACTTCTCCCGAATAATGCCATATCCCGTTCTCATCAAGAGTGACGCGGCTTCCCGATGAAAATCTGAAGTCTATATCGTAGCTCCTATTCTCGCTCTTTTCTCCGACGGTCACCCATTTCACTATTTTCTCCCCCATCACGTCGTATACGATCCCGTGATCGCCGGAGGTCATCATATCGTTCAACGTCGGACACACGCCTTTTACTTTTACGCTCTTATTTCCTCTGACGTAGTTCACGATAGCTACCGCGTCGTAAAAATCGCCGGAGACGTTCTCGCCGTAATAGTAGTTGCTCTTTGCAGACCTTTGAATATCTATCGACAACACCGTGTCGAGTTCTATCTTGAGTTCTACGATCTCGTACAAATAGTCGCTTACAAATTCCGTATATCCCAAAGCCGATATGAGAGAACCCATCCACTGCGAAGGATACTTGACCTTCACCATTACCGTGGAATATTCGCCGTTTCCTCTTATATCCATATCTATAATTTCTATTATCTCAGCATAATATCCGCTCTTTTCTCCGAAATTGATATCGGTATAAGAATAACCGAGTTTTGCGCCGACAAGTCCGCTGAGTTCATTCGCTGAAATGGGCGTCCCGTATCCGTACATCTTATTGCCGTCTTTATTGTATACGTTATAGACCTTGACGCCGCCGTCGTTTACGTAGTCGTCAAAAACCCAATCCAAAGCGGGATCTGCGCTATCGAAAACTTCCTTGTAATTTTTGATTTCCGAAACGTTTTTATCTATTATATGTATGGCTTGATTGTATATATCATACTCGGCACGCTCTGCATCCGATATGGAAAAAGATATCTTCGTCGCATAGTTGCTCCCGTCGGAAAATACCGCCTTTATAACGCTGAGAGCATCGGCGTTAAGACCTGCCTTTTCAAGAATATTCATATATTCGACGGATACTATGGAAACCTGATCCTCCGTATAATAATCGAAAGACGACGTAACGAGCGCGATCAAATCGAACATATCGGAAAGAGAAAACGATCCTATCTCCTCAAGAAATTCGCTGAAGTTGGACGTCTCTAAAGTCAATAGTTTATAATCGGCGATGAATTTAACGGCATTTAGCAATGAGTTCGAACCCGCTATCTTCGACATGGCATCTTCGTTCAAGAACGCTTTTAGGTTAAAAGACATATACAGCTTTTTACTTCCGTTAAAGTCTTTCGGCGAAAACGCTATATCGAGAATCGAACCTTTCGGAGCCATATATTTCTTATCGCAGTACGCTCCGCAGCTATCGCCGCAGCTATGGCTGACTCTCAGATGAAAGTAATTATCGTCTGAAAGAACGTTGAAGTTGAATCCGCTCGCTACTAATTCCATCAGGTCAACGTTGGAATCAATAAAATAACTGTACTCCGCAACGACGGAATCATCCGTTTCCAAAGTAATATTGCCTTCTTTCGAGAACTGTCCGAACCTATGCGAAATATATCCGACGTCGCTCTTAGGTCTCTCGTTTTCGACGCTGTCAAGCTTTCCGTTCTCTATCGACATATTTCCCATGTCAAAACTGATCTTTCCCTTGTCCTTATGCGATGAAAAATCCGCGCCGTCTATATTTATATCGGTCACCTTTCCGTCTTTGACGGTATACTTTATCTCGCCTATCATATTTGGCATATCACTTAAAAAATCTTCGAAATTGTCAACTTCAACGTAACTGTATATATAGTTTATCAATTCGGTAGGCAAACTGTTGAAAATCATCTTAAATCCTTCAGCCTCGAACACGCCCTTCAAATCGAATTTGAATACGTACTTCGTCCGCTCTTTATTTGCGTAGCCGTCGTAGAACGCGAGCCGAGCGGTAGAATTGATGACGCTGCCGAGATACAGCTCGTCCGCAAGAGTCAGTCCGTCGCCGAGGTATCTTATCACGGCGCTGTTGATATTAAAATTTTCATAAACTAGCTTTTTATCCCCAAACTCTACGTAACAGCGTTCGTTATCGAAGAATATATGCAATAGGTTCTTACCGAGCTTTTCGTCTACTATTTTTATAACGCCGTCGCCAACTCCCGATTCTCCTATATTTCCGAATATCCTTAACGTGTAGTTCCAATCGTATTCTTCTTTGCTCTCGTCGTCAAAAGTAAAATCTACGTTAAAGGAATAATCGTAACAGTATTCCTTTCTGAAATCGACGTCCGTCACCGTCTTTGTAAGATACGCCGACATCTCGTCTATATACTCCGTCCATTCTTTAGGCGTTATCGGGTCGGCAATATTGCCGCCGCCGTTATCGCACGCCGCGAATACGAACGCCGTACATATTAAGATGAGAATAGAGATAGTTATATATATCTTTCTTTTCATACTCTCTCCTTTTATCATTAGCGGCTCGGATACTTCTGCTCTTTTCACTCTATCGTTAAGAGCCGTATCAAATAGCGAATATAGTCGTCGCGGTACGAAAACACTTATTGTATTCCCGTCCGTTACAAAGCCCGTATACGCTCCTTACTTTTTATTGGGTATATAAGCCGTCACGATAAGTCCTCTCGGAGCGTTGCGCGCCGCGTCTATCTTTCCCTCGTGACTTGCTACTATGCTCTTTGCTATTGACAGTCCGAGTCCCGTTCCTTGCGTCTTTTTAGCGTTCGACGCTCTGTAGAACCTTTCGAATATCTGCTCTTCTTCTCCTTCTGCAATACCTATGCCCGTATCGGAAACTATCAGATAGAATCCGTTGTCCGCTCTTTTTAGCTGAACCTTTATCTTATCGCCTTCCTCGGTATACTTTACGGCGTTATCGATGAGGATTATCAAAAGCTGTTTTATCTTATCGAGGTCGCATATTGCGTCAACGGTGTCTATATTCGCAACGAGCGTCTTGTTCGAACCCGACACTATATCGCTGTAGACTTCTATAACGTTCGTAACCGTGTCGCTGAGGGAATACGTGATCTTCTTCCTGACCATATTCCTATTGTCGCTAACGATATTGAGAAGGTTTTGCGAAAGCGAGGCGATATGCTCTATCTCCCTTATCGAATTTTCGATGAGCTCCGACATATCGAGCACTGTGGAATTGGGACTCGTCAGTATATTCTCGAGATTTCCCTTGACTACCGTAAGCGGCGTCCTTATCTCATGCGACATATCGTTGATGAACTCCTTCTGCTTCGCCATATTGTCGATTATCGGTTTCCCTTGGAAATAGCTCGTAAAAGCGCAAGTAACGCCCGCGACTAAAATAACGACCAAAAGGCATATCCCGTAGTCGACGTAATAGTCGTCTATCTTCGCAAGAGGCGAGAGAAGTTTCGCATAGTAGTCTTCGTCGACGTGCATCTCATATGAAACGTAGTCTATCCCTCCTATCCTCTCGATGAACGGATCGTTGAGTCTGCCCGAGAAATTAACTCTATTAGTATCAAGGAACGAATCTCTCGTCCTATACGACCCCGTACCGTCCTCTCTCCGCTCAAAAAGTATCACGCTTATCCGCGGATCCACGAACTGGTGGTAAAGTATCTTATCCTTGTCGTCCTGAGTGATATTAGTCAGCACGCTGTATTTTTCTTTCGGGTCTTTATAAAATTCAAGTTTATCAACGTAAGAGCCTATCATCTCTTCCGTCGATTTTATATTCCTCTCTTTTACGGTAGTGAAATAAATTCCCGCTATCAAGGCGTAAAGAAGTACGACTATTATCGCGCTCACAAACGCGGTAACTACGAATTTCCTCGATGTGTTTATCTTCATTTTCATTTTTTCATCTCCGAACGTAGAATACTATTCGTATATATGTAAAAGCCTACGCGTCTTTTTCCGTCCACATATAGCCTATCGTCTTTATAGTCCTAAGCGAGTTCTGGTATCCGTATTTTGTAAGCAGCTTCCTCAGCCGATACGCATATACTTCGATAACGGACTGTATCGTATCGGAATAGAATCCGCACACGTTGTCGAACAGCTGTTGCTTAGTCACTATTATCTCCTTGTTCTTGACGAGTAGCTCCAGCATATCGTACATCTTGCCGGTAACGGGAAGTCTCTCCTCGCCTATCGTCACCATCTTGGAGACGTAATCGACTACGAGATCTTTGTATCTGTATCTCAGATCAAGAAAATTCTTGTTATAACGACGAAGCGTCGCGTTGACTCTCGCTATGAGCTCGTCTCTCGAAAAAGGTTTCACGACGTAATCGTCGGCGCCGATATTTAGCAGATCTATCTTCTTTTCGAGTTGCGCTATAGCCGAAAGTATGATGACGGGCGTCATCTTAACTTTGCGGATACGTCTCAGAACTTCGTCGCCCTGCATAGACGGAAGCATAAGGTCGAGTATAATAATGTCGAAATCTTGCGAAATAGCAAGGGTCTCTCCCTTCTCTCCGCTTATCGCGTGCGTGACCTCCCCCATCGAGGACAGCGTGGAAACCAGCATATTTCCGAGCGCAACGTCGTCTTCTACAACAAGTATTTTCATATCAACCGCCTATCTCCTTTAATGTATTTTATCTTACGCTTTCTGTTCGTATTACGAACGCCTTTCTATTCATAGCGGATCGCAATACGACGGTTTATTTAATAATCCCCGTCGAACCTATAAAAAGACTACTCCCCGAGACCGTCGAGATAGCCCTGTAACTTGAGCTTTGCGCCCGTCGAGAGCATCCTGTACTTTGAAAGTATTACTACTTCGTCACGCTTTAACGACATCTCGCCGAGCGACGTGTCTCTTCCTAAAATATAGTCGATACTGCAACCGTAAAAGTCTGCGAACTTCACAAGTGTGTCGTAACTCATCTCTCTTACGCCGTTTTCCCATTGCGATATACTTCCCTTCGGAATACCGAGGATATTGGAAAGCGCCGTCTGCGACAGATTGCTTTTATTTCTCAATTCTTTGAGCCGTATCATTTTTCGCCTCCGTATAAGTTGCCGTAAATAGCGGCTTTGCCGTTCCATTAAAACGCCCGTCCGCCCGCGCCGCCGCAAATAATATCCGCATACTTGCCAGCGCCGCTCCTTATTATATATATAATTAATACTATTAAGTATATATAATTATATGATAGTTCTTCGACGTCATAGGTTTCAATATTATACTCATTTTGTATATACTTATACATTAAAAATACTCATTTTGAGAATAGATGTTTGCCATATAAACTTTCCCGATATGCAAAACGGCATACTTTGCCAAAACATTATATAATTATCTATTTATATTGGAAAATTTTTACACTTTGTACAAAGCTATAGACAAATATACATGCCTCATTTTCCATTGTTTGCGATACGCTAAAATGTAATTACTCATTTTGTATATTAATATGCCGTAAAGAGTATTATTAAACGATACCCGCATCTTTTATGTTCATACGATCGACTGAAAAACGTTCGGTTATATATTCGTTCGATAAAGCGTATTGACAAGTACGTATTTTTGATTTTCTTTGAAGATACCCTTCTTGACACTGCGCTCAAAAAAATGTATACTTAAAACGTTATGGATATCAAATCGTTACCAGTTGAATTTCTTAATAATATGCGGGAAATGCTCGGAGAAAATTACGGCGAATACATATCTTATATGGAAACGGCGAAGCCGAGACGCGGTCTCCGAGTGAATACGCTCAAAACCGACATTGACGAGTTCGAAAAAATATTTCCTTTCGAACTTTCAAAAAGTCCCTTTTCCGACGACGGATACTATCTTCCCGCCGAAGGCGCGTACGGCTCTCACCCCTACCACCACGCGGGTCTTTACTATATGCAGGAACCGTCGGCGATGTCCGTCGTCTCGCTGATAAAGCCGTATATAGGGAAGCGAGTACTCGATATGTGCGCGGCTCCGGGAGGCAAGTCAAGCTATCTTGCGGGACTTATGCAAAACGACGGGATACTGTTCCTCAACGAATACGTATTTTCAAGAGCGAAGATATTAGTCGGCAATATGGAAAGAATGGGCGTGAGGAACGCCGTTATCACCAACAATTCTCCGAAAGATATAGCGAGACTCTATCCTTCGTTCTTCGATACCGTGATAGTCGACGCTCCCTGCTCGGGCGAAGGTATGTTCGTCAAGGAAGAGAGCGCGATAACTTCTTGGAACGCTAAGAACGTAGCGACGTCTGCGGAGAGACAGTTCGCTATACTTAATAGCGCCTACGAAGTTCTCTCTCCGTACGGATACATGGTATATTCGACGTGCACGCTCAACAAGATCGAAAACGAGGGCGTTATAAAAAGATTCCTAAAAGCCTACCCCGATATGAAAATCGTAGAGCCGCATAGCGAACTCAAGAATAACGTTTTATCGGGGTTCGACGGCTTAGAGAACGCTATCAGGATATTTCCGCATAAACATATAGGCGAAGGTCACTTCGCGTGTCTTATGCAAAAGACGGGCGGAAGAGATATGAACATCAAATTCAGCGATACATATACGCATATTAAAGCGGACAACGAGTGCAGAGAACTCTATTCGTCGCTGACGGGCGAACTGCCTCCCGATAGGTTTTTCGAGCACAATTCAAGACTCTACGACATTGGTTTCGAAGTTCCCTACGTCAAAGGGATCAATCTCGTAAAGTGCGGCGTTACTTTTGCGGAAAGAGCGAATAAGCGAATAGTTCCGCATCATAATATCGCGACTATAGCAAAACGGAATACTCCGCGTAACAGCATATCTTTCCCCGCCGAGAGTATAGAGATAAAAAAATACCTCGTCGGAGAAACGCTCAACGTCTCGGCGGACTTCAAAGGCTACGGCGTTATCGAAGCCGACGGCTATCCGCTCGGCATCATAAAGTCGTCTGACGGCGCTATCAAAAACCATTACCCCAAAGGCCTGAGAAACGTAAACGGCAAATAACGCAATAAAGCGCGGCTTTAGCATATACGTTTCATCATATACCCCATCTCGCTTCTATAACTTTCCTAAAATTTATACCAAATCGCGCCTAATGCGATAGAAAGCGTAAATCTCAACATCATGTTGACGCTATAAGAACTATCATGAAAATGTCAAAGATAAGATCAATATCAATAATGCTGCTTGTAGCGATACTTTTGACGGTATTGGTCGGTTGCAGTTTGAGCAAAGAGGACTGTTACGTATTCGACGAAAGCGAATTCATACCGCTGAGAGGCGAAGACAATTCGCTCATAGACGCGAACGCCGTAAGAATAATGTCGGCAAACGTACTCGTTCATATAGAGGACTGGGGCGGCGAACCTGTCAAACCGAGAGCCCACCGCTTTGCGGAGGCTATAAAGCATTACGCTCCCGACGTCATCGGTATGCAGGAGATGTGCAGCGACTGGTACAAATATCTCCTTCCGCAGATCGAGGATAGTTACTCCGCCGTCGAGACGAAAAACTCGCTCTTTATGGAAAACCGCTCTCCTCTCATCTATAACAAGAAAAAACTCAATTTGATAAAGAGCGACCTCATAAAGTATTCAAAGGGCGATAAGAACGGTTGCAGAGTCGTAACGTACGGCATATTCGAACGTATATCGGATAAGAAAAAGTTCATCGTAACGTCTACGCATCTGGACCTTATAAGAATGAAAGATTACGGCAAAGAAAAGGGAATAATGCTAAGTCAAGTATCCGAATTCTTCAGCGTGATAGAATCGTTAAAGGAGCAATATCCCGAATGTTCTATCTTTATGACGGGCGACTATAATTCAATGGAAAGAGAGACGAGCCGTTATATAGGCGCAGAGAACGGAGAAGCGTATAAAAGCGAAAACGACCTCACTTACTATAAATGCTACGGCTTGCCGTGCGGCAGCTTCGCGTACGAAAAGATATCGGAAAAATACAAAGACGTAAAATTCATAGAAGGCATTGAGCGAAAATTCGACAATACGAGGGGTTACCTTTACGACGACCCGACGTGGGATCACATATTCTTAGCTAACGAAAGCCGCGCCGAAGTCCTTACGTTCCGAGTCATGACTTCCGACTACTTCCATAATAATAGCGATAGAACGAGCCGAATATCCGATCACCTGCCGATAGCAGTAGACGCTATAATAAAATAAAGTATAAAAACGCATCAAAAAAGTCAAGCTCTTATGGCTTGACTTTTTATTTTTCTCATATTATCGCGTTATAGAGAACTAACGGTATTTACAGATACGCTATCCGACTATTAGTATTACTAATACAAATGAAGCGTAGGCGAAAATCAAAAATCTTCTTCCTCGTCGGCAAAGTCTTCGTCGTCATCTTCGTCTATTTCAATGTCGTCGATGTCTATCTCTTCAAAATCGTCGTCTATAGGCTCGCTGGTCTCGTCTTCTTCGAACTCTTCGTCTTCATCGTTACTGATAAAGTCGTTATCGTCGTCAAAGCTATCCACGTCGTCATCCCAGTCTTCAATAGCGTCGAGCGAAATATCATCGGTCGGATCTGGTTCGATATCCTCCTTTTCGTCGTCTATATCCTCTTCGAAAACGTTGGTCAACTTATTCTTCTTCGCCAAACATTCGGCGCAATATTTTTCGTTCTCTTCAACAAAGTTAGTATGACAAAGCGGACAAAGCATACCTTCTTCTTCGTTATAATCGAGTTCGTCGTCTTCGAGAAGTCTGACTCCCCCGATATGAAGTTCGGCTTTGCAGACGTCGCAAAGCTCCTCGCCCTCCAAAATGTAATTTAGTTCGCATCTCGGACACTTAACGTATTTAGGCATATTTCCTCCTCCAAAACAGCAAATGATTCATACACGACGGCAATCCCTGCTCACATTACGGCAAAACCGAAAATAGTATTCTCAGATAAACGTTTAATATACCTCTGCCGACGCATATAAATATTTATTCATATTATATTAGCTAACAGCATAATTGTAAACCCTTTTTTATAAATTTTTTATTAATTTTTATCAAAAAAATCATTAAAATAGCGCTTGACCTAAAACGCGGGAGTTTATACGAAAGATTTTACCGTTAATAGTTATTTTCAAGTAGAACTTTACGCGCGTATCGCTTGATTTTTTAATAGCGTTACCGTTTTTTCTAAACCTTAGACATAAATCGTTAAATTGCCCGACGGCAAATCGAAACGCAGACGCGACCTTCAAAACGCTGAAGACAAAAGTAAAAAACGGACGAATATATCGTCCGTTTTTATACGTTATCTCTTAAATGCGTCTCTACGCGTAGATCCGCATAGTTAATACTTGCTGCTCTTTACGATCACTTCTCGAAATGATGCTTGTAAAGACCTCTGAATCCGCAGCAGTGACGAGCCTCGTCCTTTGCCATTTCGTGAACGGTATCATGTATAGCGTCGAGACCGAGAGCTTTAGCGCGAGACGCGATCTTCTTCTTTCCGTCGCAAGCGCCGTATTCCGCGTCTATTCTCATCTTAAGATTAGTAGCGGTAGAATCCGTAAGAACTTCGCCGAGAAGCTCTGCAAATTTAGCGGCATGCTCCGCCTCTTCGAACGCATATCTCTTGTATGCCTCTGCTATATCGGGATAGCCCTCTCTGTCAGCCTGTCTGCTCATAGCAAGATACATACCTACTTCCATGCACTCGCCTTCGAAATTCATCTTGAGTCCCTCGACTATCTCAGCGTCAACGCCCTGCGCTACGCCGATCTTATGCTCGTCTGCAAGAACAAAATTCTCGTCCTTTATTTCCTCGAACTTATTCGAAGGAGCCTTACACTGAGGACACTTTTCGGGAGCGGCATCTCCCTCGTGAACGTAACCGCAAATAGTACATCTGAATTTTTTCATTGTTAAAAATCTCCTTTACTTTGGATTTTACTTAATTATTCTCAACGGATAATCAATCCGCCGGCGTTATCAACGTGTTTGTATCATATCAAAACGATAATACATATGTTATAGTTTATTACTCTGCGACTTCTTCGAAATCTTCGCTTCCGACTCCGCATACGGGGCAGACTTCGGGAACGCTGTCGCTTTCTTCTTCATAACCGCATACTACGCAAACCCACTTTGACATAGACACTTCCTCCTTTTCATATTTTATCAAAATTCCGTTATTCATTTACCGGATATTAAACTTACGATGAACAACTCACTTATCCGAACAGTTTTTGCACACTCCGCAAAACGTAACGTCGTAATCTTCGATACCGAAATCATTGCCTTTAATGAACGTTCTGAGCTCTTCGTCCACTCCGTCGCTGACAGGGACATCTATAACGGCGCCGCATCTGTCGCATATCATATGAGCGTGTCTTTTAACGCAACCGTCGAATCTATCCTTCTCAAACGCTCCCTTTATCCTGATAGCCTCTCCCATCTCGACAAGCATATTGAGATTGCGATAAACGGTGCCCAGACTGATATTCGGAATTATTTTTCTGCATTCCGCGTATACCCAGTCAACGGTGGGATGCGTATCGGTGCTCCTCAGCACGGATAGAACGGTGTTTCTTTGTCTCGAATAATTGATCATCAGTTTCTCCGCTACATCTAAAATCAGTAATGATTCTCGATTTCTCTTATATTATAGACCCTATTTGTTTATTTGTCAACATTTATTTTGATAAAATTAACAAAAATTTCCTGCAAATATATCGTTTCAAAATATAAGACGCGTATATCGACGTTATTATTTTTTGCTAGGATAAAAAAAGTATTCTTGTTAACAATAAAAGTATTTCGCTAAAATTTTGCGTTATGTCTCTTAAAAGTTAAATTTCGTATAGGGTCGTAAAATTTTTTGTTGCAATATAAATGTTTATGTTATATAATATATTTATATAATAATGTGTATAAACATTATGTTGGAGGGAATTATGCTGAAAAATTATTCAATTACGTTAAAATACCGTCTCGGCGACGAAAAGAAACCCATCGTAAGCTCGGAAATCGAAAACGACGATTATACGATAATCCGCGACGTCGAAGAGGACAACCGTCTCGTACTCAGTCTCGAAGCGAAAGACGGCAAAGCATTAACTATCGAAGAATTTTCCGTGGTTTACCGCTATGACTTTATGCCGAGATTCAAACAGTTCAGAAAGATATTTATCAACGGCTACCAGTCCTGGACAGACACGAAAGAATATACTCCCAACGAGCATACTCCCGTATTTGAAAACTCTCTCAAAACATTCATGAAGATTTTCGGCGCTATCGAATCCAACGGACTCGAAAACTCCGGCGACTATAAATTCGCGAAGTATTCGAAAAAGCCCGGCAATTTCCATTCATTCTCATATATGTATCTAAGAGACAACGCGGACATAGAGCTGTTCGGCTCGATGAACGAGGCGTCTGGCTACACGATATTTTACGTAGACGTTGCGGCGAAAGCGCTGACTGTCACGAAGGAACTAGAGGGCATCACCGTAAGCGAAAAACGCGAGGTCATGAACATCGCCCGCTACAACGGCGAATATAACGCGACTTTCGACAAGTGGTTTAGCGATATGAATATCCCTCAGCCGAGAATGAAACACGTTACAGGATATACTTCATGGTACAATTATTACACGCGTATCAGCGAAGATATTATCGTACGCGATTTGGATTCACTCGCATCTTCGGGCGAAAAAATAGACATATTCCAAATCGACGACGGCTATCAGACCACCGTCGGCGATTGGCTCTCTCTAAAGCCCGTCTTTCCGAGCGGGATGAAATACATTACCGAGAAAATACACTCTAACGGCATGAAAGCGGGACTGTGGCTCGCTCCCTTCGGAGCAACTCCTAAATCCGAAGTATTCAAGACGCACAAGGACGACTGGTTCGTGAAAGACGGCAAAGGCAAGCTCGTAAAAGCAGGCGCCAACTGGGGCGGTTTCTACACGCTCGATATATATAACGAAGAGGTTCGCGAACATCTTCGCAACGTCTTCGATACTGTGCTTAACGAATGGGATTTCGATATGGTGAAGCTCGACTTCCTATATCAAGTCGCAGTAATCCCCTATAACGGCAAGACAAGAGGAGAGATAATGACGGACGCTATGGATCTTCTCCGCGAAATTTGCGGCGACAAGCTGATTTTGGGATGCGGAGTACCGCTGTATCCCGCGTTCGGAAAAGTCGATTTCTGCCGCGTCGGCGCAGACGTCGACCTCTCGTGGAACGAATCTTATACCAATAAACGCATGCACAGAGAACGCGTATCGACGAAAAATACGCTCAATAACACTATATTCCGCCGTCATCTTGACGGAAGAGCGTTCGTAAACGATCCCGACGTGTTCCTCCTTAGAGATAAGAATATAAGGATGAAACCAAGCGAAAGGAAGCTAGTTGCGACTATCAACAGACTTTTCGGAAATCTGCTCTTTACTTCCGACAACGTTGCGGACTATTCCGATTGGCAGAAGGAGTTATTGCATGAAATATTCTCCGACTACACTTCCGAGATAGTCAGCGCGGAATACGTGACGACGGATATACTCCATATCAAGTATAAGCTCAATTCCATACCTCACACTCTTACTATAGATATGAATAAGGGAACGCTTATCGAAAGAAATACGGACGAAGAAGATATCGCGACCAAGACGCTCGACGATAAGCTCGAGACAAAGTCGGACGAAGGTTTCGTAGCTTTCATTAACCCCGAAGACGATAACGACGAAGACTTCGAATTCGACAATACCGATACGACGACGGAAAACGCCGAAAGCGATGCGGAGACCGCAGGCGATAGCGAAGAGGAAACAAAGTAACGCTAACGCTTCATATCATATTAAAGATATATAGAAGCTACGTTATCGTTTCATAACTTGAGCACAGCTAAAACGCAAGATCGCGGCAATGCTTCTTACCCGATTTCAGCCGCTTAGACTCAATAAGAAATCAATGAGATATTGATATTATAGAACGTAAAAAAAGCAGCCTGCTATATCATGCAAGGCTGCTTTTATCATGCTGTTTTTTTACTTCATACTTCGCGAAGTATCTCGAACCCTCTTGCGTTTATCTCGAACACGCTGCCCGTGACGCCGCTGACCAAACTCTCGAAGTTCCTATTAAACGAGATCTCTTTCCTCCCTTCAAACGGATTGACCGCAATGCGTATGCGTCCCGTATCGCTCACTCTGTCAAATACCAAAATATCGTACCCTTTTACGAACTCGATATTGCCCTTAAATATCTTCGAATACTTCTTTCGGATGTTGCCGAGAAGTATAAAATGCGCGAGCATATCTTCATCGATATCATTCCACGGGAACGGCTTCCTGTTGATCGGGTCTTCGAACCCGTCAAGTCCCGCCTCGTCGCCGTAATAGATAGACGGCACGCCGGGAAGAGCGTACTGGAGCACGCCGGCAAGTTTCATCCTTTGACTTCCTAAAGCCCTTTCGAAAGAGCTGAGCTTCATCGTGCTCCTTGTGACTTTATCTGTATCATAGGCATTTATTCCCGAAAAGATGTTAAGAGCTCTCACCGTATCGTGAGTGTCTATGAACGTCATCGAATCGTCAAGACTTGATTTGGGATAATTCTCGACGATATTCATGATCTCGTCCTCGAATATCTCGTTCGAACCGTTCATAATATAACCCATTATCGCGTTCTTGAACGGGTAATTCATTACGCCGTCAAGCTGACGACCCAAGAAATACGGACGTCTTTGAGAATAACTGATTTTATTAGAAGCGTCCTCCCAAACTTCGCCTATTATCACGGCGTCCTTATCAACGCTTTTGGTCTTTTCCCTTATTCCGTCGACAAAACTTATATCGAGTTCGTCAACGACGTCGAGCCTAAGTCCTTTGACGCCCATAGAAAGCCATTTTTCTATAACGCCTCGATCTCCGAAAATGAATTTTCTGTATTCTTCGTTTGTTTTATTAACGGTCGGAACTACCGTCACGCCCCACCAACAAGCGTATTCGTCGGGATGGTTCGTGAAATAGTACCAGTCGTAGTACGGCGACTCTTTACTTTGATAAGCTCCTGTGCTCTCATAGCTCGAGAATTTGTTAAAATACTTACTGTCTGCTCCGGTATGATTAAATACGCCGTCAAGCATTATTCCGATACCGTTTTTCTTCGCCTTTACGATGAGCTCTCTGAACTTCTCCTCGTTGCCGAGAAGAGGGTCTATCTCCATATAGTCGCCGGTATCGTAACGGTGATTTGATGCCGACTTAAAGATCGGCGAAAGATATATGAGCGACACGTTGAGCGCCTTCAAGTACGGAAGCTTGTCTATTATCCCCTGCAAGTTACCGCCGTAGAAGTCGTTGGCTCTGAATACTCCGTCGCTGTCAACGACGGTCACAGGCTCGCTCCAATCTTTGAGAACGCCCTTCTTGTCGAATACGGCTCCGCTGTCCTTGCCTCTATTGAATCTGTCCGCAAAGATATGATATATTACTCCGCCCTTTAGAAAATCGGGCGTCTTGTATTCCTTATCGTAAACGGTTATCTGATACGAGTTCGCGCTCTCGTCGGTAGCGACGGCATTCCTTCCCTTATAGAGTTCGAATCTGCCGAGCTCCGTATCGACCGAAAAGTGATAAAAATAGAGTCCCGTATCGAATCTTCTCGAAACGGAAAAGCGACTCATACCGTCCTTATTTTCCTTGAATTTCAATCGGACGTACTCTTCTTCCTGTCCGTCGAGGTTGATCACGAGATACACTTCGTTTACGTATACGCCGAATTTTGCATAAAAATTGAATTCTATACGTTTACCTGATACTATCGCCCCGAAAGGCTTTCTGCAAGATATATCTCTTGACGAATAATAAAAATTGTCGGAAATCAATTCACTCATACTCTCGATTTGAGGCGACGCCCCGAAACTTTCCGTTTCAATATGTAAACGGTCTACCGCAGGCTCTAGCCTGCATATATGGTTTGAGGAAGAACTATCTTCCTCAATACCTATTGCTTTTATAACGAAAACTGCCTGGATTCACGGCAAAACTCGAATCATATTATATCTTTTGACCCGACGAGTCCTAGATGCCTATTACTAACTTACACAAAATCGGAAACATACGGCAGCCGACGCATCTCGCCGGCTACCATAGCGAACATCGCGTTAGTTGATATTTATCTTATCGAGATCCCATATTCTGTCGACGTATTCCTGAATACTTCTATCTGAAGAGAAGAATCCTGCATTAGCCGTATTCATGAGCGACATTCTCGCCCATCTCTGCTTGTCGCTGTAAGCCTTGTCGAGCCTATCCTGCGCGTCGGAATACGAAGCGAAGTCGGCAAGTACCATATACGGGTCTGCGCCGCCGAATCTTCCGCCTACGGTAAGAGCGTCTGCTATCTCCTTAAAGCACTCGCCGCCTATGCCGTTCCTGAGAGCGTCGATAACGCGTCTCAAACGCGGATTGTTATTATAATAATGAGTAGGCTCGTAACCTTCTCTGTACATCTTCTCTATTTCGTCCGCAAGGAGTCCGAATATGAATATGTTCTCATCGCCGACGTTCTCGTGTATCTCGATATTAGCGCCGTCCATAGTTCCTATAGTTACCGCGCCGTTTATCATGAACTTCATGTTTCCGGTACCCGAAGCCTCTTTGCCAGCTACCGATATCTGTTCCGAAACGTCTGCCGCAGGCATAACTATCTCCGCAAGAGAAACTCTGTAGTTCTCAAGGAACACGACCTTGATCTTATCCTTTATATCTTTGTCGTTATTCACAAGATTGCCTATACTGCAGATGAGTCGTATTATCTGCTTCGCCATATAGTAAGAAGGCGCGGCTTTAGCTCCGAATATAAACGTTCTCTTATTGATATCGAGATCGGGATTATCCTTGATCCTGAAGTACATATCGAGTATATTGAGCGCATTGAGAAGCTGTCTCTTGTACTCGTGGAGTCTCTTTACCTGTACGTCGAATATCGAATCGGGATCTACGTCGATACCGTTATTATCCTTGATATACTTAGCGAGTCTTACCTTATTCTCTCTCTTTATCTCGAGCCATTTCTTAAGGGTTTCGTTGTCTCCCATGAACTGCTCGAGTTTCTTCAGCTCGTCTGCGTTCTTAAGGAATCCGTCGCCTATAAGTTTCGAAATATAACTGCTGAGAAGCGGATTAGCCTGAGACAACCAACGACGGTACGTTATACCGTTAGTTACGTTCGTAAAACGCATAGGAGCGATTCTGTAATAGTCGTTGAATACGTCGTTCTTCAAAATTTCAGAGTGAAGCGCCGATACTCCGTTGATAGTATGCGAAGCGGAAAGGCACATATTAGCCATCTTTATCTGACCGTGCGAAATAATGGCGTTCTCGGCTATCTTATTCCAATCGTCGGGATACGCTTCCCAAAGATCATGACAGAATCTCCTATTTATTTCCGTAACTATCTGATAGATCCTCGGCAAGAGATCTCTAAAGAGATGCTCTGGCCACTTCTCGAGCGCCTCAGCCATGACCGTATGGTTGGTATAGCTCATGCTCTTCGTAACTATCTTCCAAGCGTCGTCCCAACCCATTCCGTAATCGTCGAGAAGTATTCTCATAAGTTCCGGAATACACAGCGTCGGATGCGTATCGTTAATGTGGATAGCCACCTTGTCAGCAAAGTTGTCTAGCTTTCCGTAGTCTCTTATATGGTGCTTTACTATCGACTGAATAGACGCCGACACGAAGAAATACTGCTGCTTCAAGCGTAGCGATTTGCCTTCGATATGATCGTCTGCGGGATAGAGAACTTTAGATATGCTTTCCGCAAGCGCTTTATTCTCTATTGCCTTGAGATACTCTCCTCTCGAGAAAAGTTGCATATCGAAATCGACGGGAGCCTTCGCGGTCCAAAGTCTCAGCTTGTTGACGGACTTCGTATCGTAACCCGAAATATTCATGTCGTATGGCTCTGCGAGCACAGTGTAACAGTTCTTCTGTTCAACGTACATTCTGTCGTTCTCCCAATACTGAGCGACCTCACCGCCGAACTTGACCTCATATGTCTCCTCTACTCTCGGATTGAGCCAAACTGAGCCGTTGTCGAGCCATTCGTCGGGAAGCTCGAGCTGCCAGCCGTTAGCTATCTGCTGTTTGAATATACCGAAATCGTATTTAATCGAAAAGCCCGTAGCCGCGTAATCGAGGTTAGTCAGCGATTCCATATAAGCCGCCGCCAATCTTCCAAGACCTCCGTTTCCGAGTCCCGCGTCTTTCTCAATCGCAAAAATATTGTCCATATCACGCTTAAGAGACTTTACTATCCCGACGACGCTGTCCATTATGCCGAGATTGAAAAGATGATTGCGAAGCGATCTGCCGAGCAAAAATTCCATCGACATATAATATACCTGCTTTGCCTTGCCTTCCTTTCTCTTCGCCTTGAATTCGACTCTGTTCTTGGTCAATATGTCGTTGACTACAAGGCTTATTATCTTATAAAGCTGATTGTCGGTAGCGTCTTCGATCTTGATACCGAAGTACTTAGCGGCTTTGTCGTCGAGCAGCGCTTTTAATTGTGTTTTCGTAATTTTTTCCATGAAGATACTCCTTTCTCTTATGATTCCCCTCATCGTCTGCGCATCTTAAAGCGTCGTTGCATAATTTTCATCGTTACTGTCGCAAGACGTCTCCATTCGGTTTCGCAATGACTTCCCGAATAGAAACCTTTATAAATATATTCCGGTACGCCGTAAAAACGTGCATACCAGAATTATTAACTCTTTTAGATATTATTATAAAGCTCGAGATAACGTTTTGCGGAAGCCGTCCAACTGAAATCCGACGTCATACCGTTCTTTATCAAGGCGTTCCACTCAGTCTTGTTATAGAACGTGCCTATAGCTCTCGAAACAGCGTCGAGCATATCGTAAGAATTGTACGAATAGAACGTAAATCCCGTACCGCTCAGATTCGTAGGATCGAACGGGATAACGGTATCCTTAAGACCGCCCGTCTCTCTGACGATAGGTACCGTGCCGTAACGCATAGCTATCATCTGACTCAATCCGCACGGCTCGAATCTCGACGGCATCAAGAACATATCGCTGCCTGCGTATATCTTGCTGGCAAGATCCTGCGAGAAGTTGATGATAACTCTCATATTATTGGGATACTTCGACTCGTAACTCTTAAGAACGTTCTCGTATTTCCAATCTCCTTTTCCGAGTATAACGATATACGCTCCCTTTTGTATCATCTGATCTATAACGTTCGTTACAAGATCGAGTCCTTTCTGCTCCGTAAGACGCGTCACCATACCGATAAGCGGTCTGTCGTCGCTGTAGCTGATATTGAGAAGTTTGCAAAGTCCTTCCTTGTTAGCCTTCTTTTTATCAATAGTCTCAAGAGAGTAGTTGGCAAAAAGAGCCTTGTCTTTCATAGGATCGTATACGTTCTCGTCTATACCGTTGACTATACCACTCAATTTGAAACTTCTGTTTCTCAGTATTTCTTCAAGTCCGTACGCGTAATACGTATCCATTATTTCGTGAGAATACGTAGACGATACCGTCGTTACCGCAGACGCGCTCTCGATAGCTCCTTTCATGAAGTTCACCGTGTCGCCGTACTCGACAAGACGTTCGCTGCCTTCGGGCATTCCGAGGATATCCTGAATAAGACGCTTGCCGTATTTTCCCTGAAACTCGATATTATGTATCGTGAATACCGTCTTAATGAACTTATATCCTTCTCTTCCTCTATAGAAAGTATCGAGGAATACGGGGACGAGCGCCGTATGCCAATCGTTAGCGTGAATAACGTCGGGATAGAATCCGATGAGCGGAAGAACTTCGATACACGCCTTCGAGAAGAACGCAAATCTCTCCGCATCGTCGTAATGACCGTAAATACCGTTCCTCTTGAAATAATATTCGTTATCTATGAAATAGTAAGTCACGCCGTCGCGCTTCGACATGAATACGCCAGCATACTGGTATCTCCAGGCAAGCGTAACGTATACCGAACCGATATACTGCATCGTATTCCTGAAATCTGCGGGTATATCATAATATAGCGGAAGGATAACTCTCGTATCCGCCCCGAGCGAATTGAGAGCTTTAGGCAAAGCTCCCGCAACGTCTCCGAGTCCGCCGCTCCTTATGAACGGAGCCGCCTCCGACGTCGCGAACAAAATCTTCTTGCCCGATACTTCGCCGACTGATCCCGTTACCTTGGCGACCTCTTCGCAAACTATGCTTTCCATAGCCTTATCAACAGGCTTCTTTGCTTTCACTTCGCTTTCGACTTTCTTTGCCGGAGCTTTTTTGACGGTTTTATTTTCGCTATCCGCGCTCTTACCGTTGGTCTTCTTAGCTGCCATACGCTATTCTCCTTAAAATCTTATCATATTATATCACCTTCCGAACCGTTTGTCTATATAAGATAATAAATCGGAAAGCATTTTTTCGTTATTTTTGCAACTATTTGCAAAAATATCACCTATAGTTAATTATTTTTTATCGTTTCAAATGTTTTTGACCGTTATTTCTACGAGAAGCGACCTAAACTTCGCCGTTTCTCTCTTTATACCTCTTTATTCTTAACGATAACGACGGGGTACGTTGCGTAGCCCGATATCTGTCTGTCCTCTTTGACCGTTACGTTCTTATCGCTTATTACGTAGCTGAGACATGCGTTTTTGAGCACCTTACCGTTCTCCATGACGATACTGTCCTTTATCGACGCGCCCTCTTCAACGATAACTCCTCTGAATAATATCGAATTTTCGACCTTGCCGTTGATGTCGCAGCCGTCGGCTATGAGCGAATTCTTAACTTCGGCTTTATCGCGGTAGACCGTAGGAACGGAGTCCTTGACTTTCGTGAATATCTTGCCGTTCTTAAAGAAAAGGTCGTCTCGCTCCTTTGTATCGAGCAGTTTCATACTTTCGTTATAATACGACTTTATATCGTCGATTATAGCGACATACCCAGTAAGGGGATAAGCGTATATCTTAAGAGTCGAAGCGTTAGCTTGAATTATATTCTGCTCAAAGTCTATCGAACCTCTCGTATAGGCGTCCTCGACGAGTTTTCTCAAGAGGTCTTTCTTGAAAAGATATATGTTAGCGCCTATTTCGCACTCTTTATCCGACGGGGTATCCGATATAAGGAGCTCGTCGACTCTTCCTCTCGTCTTTGACGAAACCACGACCTTTCTCGTCGTATTGGTCTTCGCCGTATACGTTAACATAGTTATATCGGCGCCGTTTTTGATATGCATATCGTATACGTCGTCGTAATCTATGTTCGCCGCTATATTGCTGTTCGTAATGATTATGTACTCCTCTTTAGCGTTATCCAGATAGTCGATAATGCCGTAGAGTCCCTCTATCTTACCTTTGTATATAGAACGCGCCGTATTCGATACGTAGGGCGGAAATACCGCGATACCGTTATTCTTTCTATTGAGATCCCAATCTCTGCCCATTCGTATGTGATCCATGAGCGACGAATAGTTGTTTTTGGTGAGAATACCGACCGTCGTTATCCCGCTGTTGACAAGGTTCGAAAGAGTAAAGTCTATGAATCTGTATCTTCCGCAGAACGGAAGCGAAGCTGTCGTTCTGTGTATCGTGAGTTCGTTGAGTTTCGTCTCGTTATCGCTTGCGAAGATAACGCTCATAATATTATTATTCATCTTTCTTTCCTCCCTCTATCATGGCGTTTATTTCAACTTTGCCGTTATCTTCGACGACGGCGTCGGGTCCTACGACAGTTATCTCCCATTCTCCCTTCTTCGGAGAATCAAGATCTCCGCCCACGACGGCGCCTGAACCTATCTTAGCATTCTGACCGATAATAGAGTACTTAACTACCGCGTTATCGCCTATTACTGCGCCCGGCATTACGGTCGAGTTCTCGACTACTGCTCCTTTTCCTATCTTTACCGACGAAGAGATAACGGAATGAGCGACCTTACCGTCGATATTACAGCCCTCTGTCACGAGAGAGTGACGGACAAGCGCGTTCTTGCCTATGTTATGCGGCGGGATAGCTGAATTTCTGGCGTATATTTTCCAACTCGGGTCTCTCAAATTGATACCGCTGTCCTCGTCGAGAATATCCATATTAGCTTCCCAAAGACTCGATATGGTACCTACGTCCTTCCAGTATCCGCTGAACCTGTACGCGAAGAGTTTCTGTCCGTCTCCTAACATATTCGGAATAATGTTTTTACCGAAATCGTTCTGCGAATTCTTATCGTGTTCGTCCTCGATAAGATATTTCCTGAGTTTCGCCCACGTGAATATGTAAATACCCATGGATGCGTTGGTGCTCTTTGGCGTTTTGGGCTTTTCCTCGAACTCGTATACCGAATCGTCCTTATTCGTGTTCATTATACCGAATCTCGACGCCTCCTCGTACGGAACGTCGATAACGGCTATAGTGCAGTCGGCATTCTTTTCCTTGTGGTACTTCAGCATATCGGCGTAGTCCATCTTATAGATGTGGTCTCCAGAAAGAACCAATACGTATTCGGGCGAGAATCTGTCGATGAACGCTATGTTTTGATATATCGCGTTAGCCGTACCTTTATACCATTCGCCCGACTTTGCCCTCATATACGGCGGAAGAACGAACACGCCGCCGCTAAGTCTGTCGAGATCCCACGGCTGTCCGTTTCCTATGTACTGATTCAAGTCGAACGGTTGATACTGCGTGAGTACTCCTATAGTGTCGATTCCCGAATTAATGCAGTTAGAGAGCGGAAAGTCTATAATTCTGTATTTGCCGCCGAAAGGCACCGCCGGCTTTGCCATATCTCTCGTGAGACAGCCAAGTCTCGTACCCTGTCCTCCCGCAAGTAACATTGCGACACATTCTTTTCTATTGGAATACATTACATTTCCTCCTTATTCCATACTCCTCGAGTTTTAGTTTTTGAATTAAATTAACTTATTATATATTACTTAATATTTGTTTCGTTATAACGGCTATTCCTGTCGAAACGCCCCGAATGAAGTCGAGCGTCTGCCGCCAAAACGCCGTTAGTTTCTGTATTTCTTGAGATATATGACGGAATTACCGGGGATATCCATTTCGATATTGAATTCCTCTCCGTGCATAGCGCCCTTTACCGCCTTGTACTTGATAAGTCCCGTATCGTTGCCTCCGAACTCTTCGCCGTTGGAGTTGAGCACTACTTTATACATCTTCTTTTCAGGTACGCCCATCTTATACTTTTTCCTCTCGACGGGGGAGAAATTGCATACGACTATCGTATATTCTCCGTCCTTGTCGTATCTCTTGAACGAAACGATATTCTGCGAATTGTCGTCGACGACTATCCACTTGAATCCGTCGTAACTGGTATCTAGCTGATACATTTCCCGATGAGATAGATAATACCTGTTGAGTTCCTTTACGAACCTCTGCATCTGCGCGTGAGCGTCGTAATCGAGAAGCAGCCAATCGAGCCCCTGACTGAAATTCCACTCTATGAACTGCCCGAACTCTCCGCCCATAAACAGCAATTTTTTACCGGGGTGAGCCATCATAAAACCGAAGAAAGTCTTGAGTCCGTTGAACTTGTCCTCGTATTTACCGGGACACTTATCGACGAGCGACTTTTTGCCGTGAACTACTTCGTCGTGAGATAACGGCAAAATATAATTTTCGGAATATGCGTAACTGATAGCGAACGTCAGATGATTGTGCATATCCTTTCTGAAAAAGGGATCTGCCGAAACGTATTCGAGCATATCGTTCATCCAACCCATATTCCACTTGAAATTGAATCCCAATCCGCCGATATCCCTCGGCTTCGTAACGTTGGGGAAAGCCGTAGACTCCTCGGCTATCATCATTATCCCTTTATGCTTCGTAAGGATCGTAGCGTTGAGATCTTGCAAAAACTCGATAGCTTCGAGATTGTAATTGCCGCCGTATTTGTTCGGCGTCCATTCTCCGCTCTTTCTTGCGTAATCGAGATAGAGCATCGACGCCACCGCGTCGACCCTTATGCCGTCGATATGATATTTATCTATCCAAAAATTCGCCGAAGAAATCAAAAACGACTCGACTTCCTTTCTGCCGTAATCGAATACGACCGTGCCCCAGTCCTTATGCTCGGCTTTGAGAGGGTCGGTATATTCGTAAAGAGGTTCGCCGTCAAAACGGTAAAGTCCGTGCGCGTCTTTCGGAAAATGAGCTATTACCCAGTCGAGAATAACGCCTATGCCCGCTTCGTGACATCTGTCGACGAAATACATGAAATCGTGCGGCGTGCCGTATCTCGACGTCGGCGCGAAAAGTCCCGTTACCTGATAGCCCCACGAACCGTCGAAAGGATATTCCGCTATAGGCAGCACTTCTATATGCGTATAGCCCATACCCTTCACGTAAGGGATGAGCTCGTCCGCCATCTTCCTGTAACTCAATACCGTACCGTCGGCATTTCGCTTCCACGAACCGAGATGAACTTCGTAGATATTAATAGGAGACTCGTAAGGATTCGCCGAATCTCTCTTTGCTATCCATTTTTTGTCATGCCAAGAGTAACCGTCGATATCGTACAGCTTAGACGCCGTCTGCGGAGCAGTCTCCGCATGATAAGCGTACGGATCTGCCTTGAGCGTTATCTTTCCGCTCGCGGATTCGATACTGTATTTATATATATCGTACTGTTTGAGATTCGGGATCGACGCCTGCCATATCTCGTCGGAAATCTTCGTCATGGGATTCCTTCCCCTGTCCCAGGCGTTAAAATCGCCCACGACCGACACGCTCAAGGCTCTCGGCGCCCAAACGGTAAACGTCCATTCTCCGCTTTCCTTATCGGGTTTCGGCGAAAAAAGATTATACGCTTCGCAATTCGTTCCTTCGTGAAAAATGTAAATAGGGAACTTTGTATCGGAATTATTCATAATTGCCCCTTTGTGAATATTGTAATAGAAAATCATATAAATTTCCGCTCGAATATAACGTTCAAGCGACAAATAAATCGACTTTCCAATAATTACTATTTAATTGTACCATATCCTATATGCGATTTCAATAGCTAATCAAAATTTTATATAAATCTTTATATTTTATAGCGTATAATATCATAAAAAGTCCAACGTTATACCGCCGAAGACGCGACGATATTCGTCGACTAAACCCGAATTTTATAAAAAATATCCGACGCTACAGAAAAAGCGACGGACACTTTCAATAATATCGCGATCTCAGTCAAAGTACTGAACGCCGTTTACCGTTCGAAAATCTTACCGTAAAACTGCCTTTTTCATCCGTTGCAAGTTTCACTCCCACTACTTTGACGCCGTCGGGTATCCTCACGCTGTAACGGATAGCCGTATTCGACTGCAATCTTTCCTTATCGTAAGCGGAGATCTTATGCTCTTTGAGCTCGCCGTCACGAATACCATGATGAAAACGATAGATAAAACGAGAGAAACTCTTTTTTTCATAAAAACTCCTTATCCAAAAAACATTATTTACGTAATATTGCAGTCATCGTTGCAAATGGCTGTGATTTCCGTTCTCCGTATCGACCGCCATAAGATAATCATAACTAGCAAATATCGCAATACAAGCGTACATATATGTAGTTTTTACTGTCGATTGCTATTCCGGCGACCGTACGTTAAAGTTCGTTAATTTTCAAGACCGAATTCATTGCCATACGTTCTGCAGCTTCGCTTGAAACAGCTAAAGTTCTTTAGTCAACCAACTTAACTCCGACCAGAGCCGCGATAACGGGAGACTGCTCGTATGATATCTTCGCTCCTGCAAGTTCGCCGCCCTGTACCGATATACTTTCGATCCTGTTACCGCTCAAATCGACGCCTTTGAACGAAGTTCTCGAAAGCTCTATTCCGCTGATATCGGATCTTACTATCTTCAGCGCCTTAAGTTTATTTTCGTCAAAAGAAGATTCCCTTAGATTGCACTCGGAAAACTTCACGTTATTCATCTTACACTTGCAAAACGACGTCATTCTCATATCGCACGAAGAAAAGTCCGCCGTTATATAGCAATCGTCGAACACCGCGCCTACAAGTTTTGTATCCGTAAATTTCCCCGATATACTACAGCCTCGCCACTCGGTATTCGAAAGGTCTGCGCCCTCGATATCCGTTCCCGTCAAATACACTTTTTCAAAACGCGAACGCAATAGCTTGTTTTTCGAAAATTTCGAATCGTTGACGCTGACGGCGTAAAAGTAACCGTCCTCCATATCCCCTTCTATCAAGCTATCGTAGTATTCGCCTTCTTCGACAGTGCGCGCCGCAATGCGGTTTTCGTAAATTTTATCCGCCATTGTCTTCATCTCCCGCAATCAATAAAGTATTAGTCCGATAAGTTTTTTATCAATGAACTTTGTCTTTCGCCGTCGTTTCCCCTATCGCGAATAGCTCCAAACGAAAAACTTCTCTTTTATAAAACGGCAAAAGTCCCGCCGACGGTATCGGCAAAGGACTTCCACACATTTACATAGTCGTATAGTTACAAATTCTTTCTGCGAATCTACTCATCTCACGTACTCATACGTTCGATAAAGAACCGCGCGATACCGATATTTTATTTCGATTTGAAATACTCGACTACCGCGTCAAGATCCTTGAGATTGACAGTTTTGCTGAGAATGTACGTCTTTTCGGAATTGACGTATCTGTTAGCCTTGCTGTCCCACTCGCCGAATCTGCCGTAAGAGCTGGTAACGATGGTTCCGTCTGCGAATACGACGTTACCGCAGTAACCGGTGTCTGCGTTCGCGCTGCGTACAGGAGCATTCTCATCGCCAAGATAAGTATGCGCGAGTTTTACTCTGTAATCGCCTTCCGTTCCTTCCTTGAGATCGTTCCAGTCGCCTACCCAAGCTACCCAACCTTCGCTCATCCAACCTGTGGATTTTAGCTCGGGAGCATATTTAGCTATCTTATCAAGGCTTCTCTCGATAGATCTGAACGTGATGAAAAGTCTCCAGTTATCGCCGTCCTTGACCCATTCCGCCTTGTGTCTTTCGCCGCTGAGAGCCGCGGGCGTTTCTTTAGGTTCGCTCCACGTCTTGCCTTCGTCCGATGAGAAAGATATGAGCGAATTTATCTTCTTGGAGTTCGATCTTGTGATAAGACACAGCTCGTTTCCCTCTCCGCCTTCGGAACGGATGACCTCTACCTCGCACATATTCGATCTCATTTGAATATCTCTATACTTGTTGTCTTCGTTATTAAAATACTTCTCGGGATAAGACCACTGCATCTTGCCTTCGCTGTCGAATGTAAGTATCGTTTTATAACAGTTCCAGCTCCTGTCGTGGAAGAGTCCCATCCACTCGTTCTTCCACTCGTGAGTCTCAGCGTCCTTGAGTCTTGTAACCGAACTCATAGCGACGATAGCGTCGAATACTTTATACGATTCCCACCATCCGAAATAGTCTCTTCCGTAGAACGTTTCGAACTCCGTCCACGTCTTGCCTTCGTCCGAAGAAACGCTTGCGTTAAAACCGTTCTTCTTATAACTTGCGTCGCCCGGCCAACTCGGATTTCCCGATACCATGAGGAGTTTATCGTCGTTAGACGGAATATTATCCTTGTTGAATATGAGTCTGTATACGGTCGGAGTCTCCTGCGACTTCGCCCAAGAAGCCGGCACCTTCACGTCGCTCGGCAAATTGTACGTCGCTCCTTTGTCCTTACTGACTCTGACTTTTACGTTACCCTTGCCGTGGCCTTCCGGGAACATAGTCATTATCGTATTGAGCTCGCCGTTCGCGTCCTTTATGAGGATGGAATCGGGATGAGCCAAATAATCGGTCTTGTTATCGGGATCGACTATCGTTCTATTATCAAAGAGATAGTCGTATTTCGGATCGAGACCTTCGGGCTTATTCTCCAGATCGATAAGCGGAATGGTGTAATCCTTACCTTCGCTGATATTGCCGCATCCTGCGAATACCATAAGCGATACCAGCATGATCGCAATCACTATTACAACTTTTTTACGCATAATTTTCTCCTTATTCATATTGCTTAACGCATAAAACGCGAACTTCGATAAAGTATCCGTACTTCCTTTTTGTTCGCAGCCACAATGTCCATCATATATATTTTACACTAAAAACATATGAATTTCAACTCTCTTTAATAAATATTTATTATTCTTCGAACTTTTTTAATTCTTTTTCCTCTTCAGAAGTGATTTTCACATCGTCGGCAAGCGAACCTTTGCTAAGCACGTTGATATCCTCGAGTTTATATTCTCTTATCTCGTGCGTACCGTCTTTGAGTTCGACGTTCGCCTTTATCGTACGCTTTATAACGTCGCCGGACTCAACGTACCCGTATCCGTCCTTTGTCTTTATCTTCGCGTTGATCTTGGGCATAAGTTTGTTAGTCTCTACGTAATAGTCGTTCTCGTATTTCAAACAGCACATGAGCTTTCCGCAAACTCCGCTTATTTTTGCGGGATTGAGCGACAAACCTTGATTTTTTGCCATACGTATAGATACCTTTTCAAAATCGGGCAAGTGATTCGCGCAACAGCACGGTCTGCCGCATACCGCGAGCGCTCCCCTCATTTTGATGTCGTCTCTTTCGTATATCTGACGCATCTCTATCCTTACGCGAAGCACGCCCGCAAGATCCTTTACTAAATCGCGGAAGTCTATTCTTCCCTCCGCGGTGAAGTAGAATATCGCTTTGCTTCTGTCGAAAGTATACTCTGTACCGACGAGTTTCATGGGAAGATCGCGTTTTTCGATCTTTTCCGAACATAGCTTATGAGCGAATTCTTCTTTTTTTATATTTTCTCTCAGCTGCTCCTCGTCTTTTTTTGTAGCTCGTCTCAATACCTCTTTGAGCGGAGCTACTATCTCCTTATCGTCTACGGACATATTCTGTATCGTTATCTTTCCGTATTCGACGCCTCTCTGCGTTTCAACGATAACTCCGTCGTCAAGACCGAATTCTATCCCTTTCGGATCGAAATAATACGACTTGCCGGCATTCCTGAACTTTACACCAACTACTATCGGCATCTGAATTTTACCTCCAAAATCCCGAGAAGCAAGTAATCCATTACGCCTTGAGGTCGGCAGTTGAAGTGAAGCTTCTCTCTCGATTTATTAATGATATTTTCAATGTTGACTATACTCATCCTGCTAATGCCGCCCGCCTCGCCGCCCGAAAGCGGGTCTTTGAGCGCGGCTGCGAAAACTATTTCGAGTATATCTATGAATTTATTTACGTATTCTTTATCAATTTTGCCCATCTCTGCGACTATAGACGGAACGTCTTTTGAAGATTTGAGTCTTTTAAGTACGTCTCTTACCCCGTCGTATTCCGCGATAAGATCTCTGTTTGCGGTGAGCAAAGTTTCGATTTTCGAAGCTATGCCGCCCGTTATCTCATACGCTCTCTTTACCTCGTCCTCGCCGTATTGCGGAAGTTCGCAAGCGACCTCTTCTATCGGGAATCTGCCGACGGTCAGCTTCTTGCATCTCGACTTTACGGTATCGAGCATACTGTACGAATTGGTCGTTCCTATAAGTATGAGCGTATTGCCGACGGGCTCTTCCAACGTCTTTAACAGCTTGTTCTGAGCCTGAGGACTCATCTTTTCCCCGCGTTCGATAGCGTATATCATATAGTTATCTTCAAGAGGCTTTACGTACGTGCTCTCTATCATGAGCGCGACGTCCTCGACCTTCAAGTTACCGCTCTTATCCTGTCCCTTGAGCCTAAATATATTCGTATTGTTATTTTCCGCTATCTTTCTGCACTCTATACATTCGCCGCAAGCGTTGCCGCTCTCGCAATACAACGTCATCGCTACAAGAGTTATGAACGAATCTACGACCTCGCTGTCTCCCGACTCTATCATATACGCGTGCGACAGCCGTCCGCTGTCGATGTCCTTTTTAATAACGGAAAAAGCCGTCGACGCCGTTATCAGTCTCTGCCATTTTACCATTATTCGATCAGTCCTTTATTTCTAAGCGCGCTTATTATCTCTTCGTGAGTTGCGAATTTATTGCCGAGCGGCTTTATTACAACGAACCTGTCGGAATATATCTCGCTCGCCCGTTTGTACCCCTCGTACACTCTGTTATGGAACGAAAGCGCTTCGCTCTCGAGCCTATCGCCTTTATCCGCTCCGCCTTTGCGTCTGAACGCGTCCTTGGGATTGAGATCGAGATAAACGGTAGCGTCGGGAAAACAATCCTTCGCAACGAACTCGTTGAGCGTCTTCACGTATTCGAATCCCAGTCCTCTCGCGTATCCCTGGTACGCCAAAGTGGAATCTATGAATCTGTCGCATACGACGAGCTTTCCCTCGTCAAGAGCGGGTTTTACGACCTCGCTTATGAGCTGCGCTCTCGAAGCGTTGTACAGTAACAGTTCGCACTCGCCGGACATCTCTTTATTTTCTATTGACAGTATTATATCCCTTATCTTTTCGCTTATCCGAGTTCCTCCCGGCTCTCTTATAAACACCGCTTCCTGACGTGTTTTTACAAGATACTCTTTGAGCAATCTTACCTGCGTCGACTTTCCGACGCCTTCGCACCCTTCGAAAGTTATCAGTTTTCCTCGCATAATTCCCTCACTGCAATATTTTCGCCGACCAGACCGACTATTCTCTCTCTATTGGTAAGAACGGCGCTTGCCGCTTCTTTAGATATTATATCGCCGCTTCTTATCATAGGCGTCCCCGGCGGATATACCGCTACGTCGGATGCCGACACCTTCCCGACCGAATCCTCGATTTTAACGAACTTCACCCTGCCGACGGCTCGCTTTGCAGAAGACAGCGAAAAGTTCAAACCATCGCCCGCCGCGTCCTCCGCGACCTCTTCCGCCGCCGCGTATTTATCTCTATACTCGAGAAGTTCGTCCGCGACCGCGTCAAGAAACTCCGCATTATAAGGCGTCACGATGAGCGTCATCTCTTTATCCGTCGAAAGCTCGATAAACGTTCCTTTGTCTTCAAGATACTTCGCAACGCGTTTCGCATTAGGAGTCTCTATTACTACTCTCGAAAAGTCGGCGTTATCGAGAAACGAGTATTTCGGCGCTAATTTTTCCTTGAATTCTTTAACTTTCACAAACGTTTCCGCATAAAGACGTTCGCCGTCCTTTGACATAACGCTGACGGCGTGATCTATGCTTTCCATCGTGAGATACGACGGACTCGTCGTATGTATTTTTGCCCTGAAATACTCGGCTAGCGACGAAAGATACTCTCCGTTCACGTTAAGGCACGCTCCTCCCGTCATCACGGGAAGCGTCTTATGCAGACTGTCTATCGTGATATCCGCCCGCGAAGCGTTCGAGACGGGGAAAAGTCTCGAGAAGGCAAAGTGCGAACCGTGAGCCTCGTCGACTATCACGGCAGCGCCGTTCCTTCTTTTCTCTAGAATACGATCTATATCGACGATGCGTCCGAAATAGTCTGGAGTGGTCACGAATATATACTCGCCTCTTTCAGCCGCGGATACCGCTTCTTCTGCGCTCGATATCTCATATATTCCGAGCCCTATCAGCGACGCGAACGCGTAACACGACTTATGCGCCTTGCCGAGGACGTAAAGCTCGCCTTTCATCTCTTTCGCTATAAGGAGCGCTATCTGTATAGCGACGCTGGCTCCGCTCGTTACAATGAGCGACCTATACGACGAATACGCTCTTTTAAGACGCTCTTCGACGTCTTTTATCATTCCCGAAGGCGACTGAAGATTGTCCGAAAAACTAAGCTCGGTGATATCGTATTTTGCGGAGACGTATATCCTGCCGTCTATATCTCTTCCGCTGTGCCCGGGCGTATGAAAACGCTTGTAAGTAGATGAAAAATCAATAATTTCCTTATACATATACGTGACTTACATATGTTCGGGACACTCGATACCGAGAAGTTCCAGTTCGTTCTTTATGACCTGTTTCGTCGCCTTTACCAAAAGAAGTCTCGCGTTCTTCACGCCCTCTTCGGCGCCTATTATCCTGCTCTCGAAATAGAATTTATTGAACGCTTTGGCAAGGTCGATAACGTGACGCACCATTACGCTCGGCTCGTATCTCCTTACCGCTTCTCTGTAGCTGTCTTTCAATCTCGATATAAGTTTCACTATCTCGTGCGCGGACGGATCGTCGAGCGCCGAATAATCTACGTTATCGCCTATGGACGCCTTTTCCATAAGCGAACAGCATCTTGCGTAAGTGTACTGAACGTACGGCGCGGTCTCGCCCTCGAATGCTAGCACCTTATCGTAATCGAATACTATATCCTTGATCCTGCCCGACGCGAGCATTGCGAATACTACGGCTCCTACGCCGACTTTCTCCGCTATATCTTCCTTTCCTTCTAGGTTCGGATTCTTCTCCTCTATTACTTTAAGAGCTTTCTTTACGGCGGTATCGAGAACGTCTTTTACGAATACGACTTTGCCGTGACGCGAAGACATTGCGCCCTCTTCGAGCGACACCATGCCGTGCGCGACGTGAACCATATCCTTAGCCCAGTCGTAACCCATCATTTCGACGACCTTGAATACCTGTCTGAAATGCAGATTCTGCTGATAAGCCACGACGTAGAGCGATTTGTAAAAGTCGTAATTTCTTTTCCTATAAAAAGCCGCCGCCATATCCCGCGTAGCGTATAAAGTCGCGCCGTCCTGTCTCACGAGCAGACAAGGCGGCATTTCGTCGCCGTCGAACTTGACGACCTTCGCGCCTTCGCTCAAAACGAGCAGACCCTTTTCCTCGAGTTCATCGAGCACGGGCGCCATCTTATCGTTATAGAACGCCTCTCCGTTATAGGAATCAAACGATACGTGAAGTCTGTCATATACCTTCATGACTTCCTTCATCGTTATTTCCTTGAACCACCTAAAGAGTTCGAGAGCTTCTTCGTCGCCATCCTCTATGTTCTTAAAATAGCGACGGGCTTCGTCGTTCAATCTCTCGTCTTTTTCCGCCTCTTCGTGGAATTTTACATATATCTCAAGCAGTCCGTCAACGCCTCTTTTCTCTATATCTTCTTTATCGCCCCACCTTTTATAAGCGGATATGAGCTTTCCGAACTGCGTTCCCCAGTCTCCGAGGTGATTGATACCTACGGTTTTATAGCCGAGTTTATTGAAAGTACGATAGAGGCTCGCGCCTATCGAAGTATTGAGAAGATGTCCGATGTGGAAAGGCTTTGCTATGTTTACCGACGAATAGTCGATACATACCGTCTTTCCGTTTCCCTCGTCGGACGCGCCGTAACTATCGCCCTCTCTTAAGACCTCGTCCAGCGTCCGCTTGGCAAAAGCCACCTTGTCGATAGTAAAATTGAGATACCCGTTGACTGCCTCGACGCTCTTTATATTGTCGTCTTGTCTGACGCTGTTTTTCAGCTCTTGAGCAATCAAAGCCGGCGACTTACGCATTGTCTTTGCGAACTTGAAGCACGGGAGCGCATAGTCTCCGTTATTCGCGTCCTTTGAAAGAGTGATAAGTTCGTAAAGTTCGTCTTTGCTTACGCCGTTTATATCTATAAGTTCGGCTATCAGTTTTTTATAGTCCATGTCTTTATTCCCGATTGTGATTTTTTATTTCCGCTCAAAGCGATATATTTCATTGTCTTTCGGCTGATATTCGAGCTGCGACCAGTCGTCGCGGCAACGCCGATCGTTCATATCATTCGCAACCGACGGTCAAAACGCCGCCGCTATCATCTTAATGCAGTTATACGTTGAATCTAAAGAGAACGACGTCGCCGTCCTTTATAACGTAATCTTTGCCTTCGCTCCTTACCTTTCCCTTTTCTTTAGCCGCCGTATACGAACCGAGTTCGAGCAGAACTTGCCAGTCGACTATCTCCGCTCTTATGAATCCCTTCTCGAAATCGGAGTGTATTTTGCCTGCCGCCTGCGGAGCCTTCGTTCCCTTAACTATAGTCCACGCTCTCGTTTCCTTCTCTCCCGCAGTGAGATAGCTGATGAGTCCGAGAAGAGAGTAACATTCCTTAACGAGCTTATCGAGACCGCTCTCGTCTATGCCGTATTCCTCTCTGAACATATCTCTGTCCTCGTCGTCCATACTCGCAAGATCCTCTTCTATCTTCGCCGATAGAACGACTACGCCTGCGCCCTCGTTCGCCGCGTATTCCTTAACTGCTTTAACGTACGGATTATCATCCTGCCCAATATCGCTCTCCGCGATATTGGCGGCGTATATTACGGGCTTGTCCGTCAGCAAAAACAGCGAGTGAACGTATTCTCTCTCTTCGTCGGTAAAATCCATAGCTCTTACCGATACTCCCTTTTCGAGTTCGGCAGATATCCTGTCGAGAAGTTTCGCCTCCTCGTTGAATTTTTTATCTCCGCTCTTTGCGGAAGTCTTAGCCTTGGCGCTACGCTTCGAAACGCTCTCCATGTCGGCGAATATGAGTTCGAAATTGATGGTCTCGATGTCTCTTAACGGATTCACCGAGCCGTCGACGTGCGTAATATTGTCGTCGTTAAAACATCTGACGACATGTACTATAGCGTCGACTTCGCGAATATGCGATAAGAACTTATTGCCGAGCCCTTCTCCTCTGCTCGCGCCTTTGACGAGTCCCGCTATATCCACGAACTCGAGCGTCGTAGGCGTTATCTTTTTGCTGTTATAGAGCGCCGCCAACTTGTCTAGTCTCTCGTCGGGGACTGCGACTATGCCGACGTTCGGCTCTATAGTACAGAACGGATAATTCGCGCTCTCCGCTCCTGCTTTAGTAATTGCGTTGAAAAGCGTACTTTTGCCGACGTTCGGCAAACCGACTACACCAAGTTTCATTATCTATAACTCCTTAAAAGCGAAAACGTCTGGATCGACGCCGCCGTTTTGTTATTATAATTAATTTATTATAAACTATAGAGCGTACTTTTGTCAATAAAGTGGTAACGATATAGTAAAATAACGAAAAAAGAAGCGACCCGCGCGTTATTTCGCGAAGCCGCTTAGATTTAATATATTGTTATTTACGTTTTGAAACGCTCTTTCTAACGTTTCGTCGAGCAAACGGATACGCTCGAAAGTATCGTCAAAGTCCGTTTTTTCATCCATTTAGACTTACGGTGAACTTATGATATTTTCTATACATATGCTATGGTTTTATTGCTGAATATCGTTTCCTTCCGACTGTGAAACGCCGCTATTCTCTTCTGCCGAAGACGACGGCTCGGCTTTTTCGGCGTCGCTATTAGCGTTCTCGCCCGCATTAGCCTGTTCGCCGGTCTTTTCGTCGACGATATGAGCGCTTATATCGTTCTTTTTATACATATCCTTTTTACCGTTACGCTTGTCGATAAACTCGATGATGCTTTCGGTAGAAGCGCCGTCGAAGAGCATCTCGACTTCGTCGGTATATATGGTGTCCTTTTCGAAAAGTATCTTGACCATGTTGTCGAGTACGCTTCTCTTCTCTTCAAGTATTTTAAGAGCTTTTGCATAACACTCGTCGAGAATACGTTTTACCTCGCTGTCGATAAGATTAGACATCTCTTCGGAATTGTCCCTTTGCGTCGCGTAGTCCTTTCCGACGAATACTTCGTGTCCGCCGCCGAGGAACATATTGCCTATCTTCTCCGACATTCCCCACTCCGTGACCATCTTCCTCGCTATACCCGACGCTCTCTCTATGTCGTTCGAAGCGCCTGTCGAAACGTCGTGAATTATTATCTGCTCAGCGGCTCTTCCTCCGAGCATCATTGTGATCGTATCAAGAAGTTTGTTCTTAGTGATATGAGAGTCGTCCGTCTCGGGACGCGTGAGCGTATATCCCGCCGCCATACCTCTCGGAATAATGCTTACTTCCTGCACTTCGTCGCAGTTAGGCAATACCTTCGCGACTATGGCGTGTCCGCCCTCGTGGTACGCCGTTATTCTCTTATCGGTCTCGGTAACGATACGGCTCTTCTTCTGCGGACCCGCGATCACCTTGTTGATACCTTCGAGAATATCTTCCATAACTATTACTTTACGGTTGCTCCTTACGGCGAGTATCGACGCTTCGTTGAGAAGATTCTCTATATCCGCTCCTGTAAAGCCGCTGGTCATTCTCGCGAGTATCTTGAACGATACGTCGGGAGCAAGCGGTTTATTCCTTGCGTGGACTTTGAATATCGCCTCTCTTCCCTTGACGTCGGGAGCGCTGACGTATATCTGTCTGTCGAATCTGCCGGGACGCATGAGCGCAGGATCGAGAATATCGGCTCTGTTCGTAGCCGCCATTATGATAATGCCGTCGTTCTGCTCGAAACCGTCCATCTGAACAAGGAGCTGATTGAGCGTCTGCTCTCTCTCGTCGTTGCCTCCGCCGAGCCCCGCTCCCCTCTGTCTGCCGACGGCGTCTATCTCGTCTATGAATATTATGCACGGCATATTCTTCTTAGCCTGATCGAAAAGATCTCTTACTCTCGCCGCGCCGGTACCTACGAACATCTCGACGAAATCCGAACCGCTTATCGAAAAGAACGATACGTTGGCTTCGCCCGCTACCGCTTTTGCAAAGAGAGTCTTACCGGTTCCCGGAGGACCTACTAAAAGGACGCCCTTTGGCACTCTTGCGCCGAGATCCGAAAACTTCTTCGGGTTCTTCAAAAATTCGACTATTTCCTGAAGCTCTTCTTTCTCTTCTTCTGCGCCCGCTACGTCGCTGAATCTTACCTTAACGTTGGTATTTAGCCTAGCCTTAGTCTTGCCGAAGCTGAGCGCTTTGCCGTTGGCGCTCGCGCTCTGACGGTACATTACGAAGAAAAGAACGAGTAAAAGAATGAGCCCTACCGCGGGAATTATCAAAGAAGTCCACGCGGAATTTGACGACGGATTGGCAAGAGTGAGCGTAGGAACGGCAACGCCGTCGGGAAGATCTATCTCTCCCGTCTGTATTTCCTTAAAGTACTCTAGGAATCTTGCGTCGACAACGGCTCTGTAGTCCGCTCTCTTCGGAAAATGTTTTTTGTTGATATCGCTGCCCTTTTTAAGAACGTACGCGTAATTACCTTCGATATATATCGAATCTACTTCTCCGTTTTCGATCTTTTGCATTATGCCGTCTGCGCCGAAATAACTGATATCCTTAGGCTTATTCTGATTTGACAGCAGCGTTGCCATAACTACGACGAGCAACACCGTCAGGATAACGACAGCCACCCAAGTGAATATAGAACTCTTTTTTTTCACACCGGACCTCCGAATTATTGCTGGAATTAGTAGCTTCATCTTAAAGCTACGGAGCGAAAAACTCTTTTTCGGCTCTTCGCTCCCTAATATATTATATTAAATCGGGTGGATAGTCAATACATTTTTCAAAAATGCGACCTTTTTACACGAATATTACCTTTATCGACTGACTCTGACGGCTCCGTAAGAAAGTCTCGCTCCTCGATCTCTCCAAAAAGATCGCCTTCGTCATGCTCCGAGCGTCGATACTATGAGCGAACTTATTCTGCGGGCTATTTTCCTTACCAAAAGAGCGTCGACTCCCATAAGAGCGTTGACGAGATTGTTACTGCGCTTTGCGACGACTCCCAATATTCCTATGTCGCCCACTCTCGGAAGATCCTTATTGACCGCTCCGCCCGGCTTGACGCCGTTCCTGTTGATCCTTATTTCGCCTATATCTCCCTCTTCGCCGACAGTAGCGTCGACTACCATAACGAGCGAACCCGTATGGTGTTCCTTTATCATTCCTATATAGTCTTCGAGATTCTTAGCGTTGACGGGTCTCGACATGGTTCCGTAAACGTACGCTCTCACTCCCTTTTCCTTGAGGAGATCGCCGACCATAGGTCCAACGCTGTCTCCCGTTATCTGACTGCTTCCGATACACAAAATTACAATTTCTTTTTTCATAGATCAAGATTCTCCTTATTTGACACGGATAATTATCTCCGCATGAGAAATAATTTATACATTCGAAAAATATGAATAAAATGGAAATTTTCGATACAAAATCATTGTATTTGAAAATAATTTGCGCATATGCGAAAATTGTAGATAAATAAATTTGATTTTTTTGCTGATATATAGTATATTTTATGTAGCATAATCATTTGTTTGAAACGTAAGGGGTCGTGAAAAATCGCTCTCTTAGAAAGAAAAATGAGGTAAGTTATTATGAGTATTAATTATGTAGACATTGCAATACTTGCTATAATGGTACTTGCATTTATAATCGGTCTGGTCAAAGGTTTTTGGAAGACTTTTTCCAAAGCCCTTACTTTGATTGTCGCGCTCGTTGTCGGATTTGTCTTTGCGGAACGTTTTTCCGCGATAGTGTTCAAAGGCTCGGCTCTTAGTACTATAAACGATTTTATATTCAAGATGGTCGCGAAGAATCCGCTCGCCGGCGGAACTATAGTCGGAAACGGAGCGGAAGCTATAGTCGTGACGGAGAATATCGCCGATTCGATGATAATCACCGACGCGCTGAAAGCTATGCTCGTGCCGTCCTTCCTGCATCAAGCCGTTTTCTCTACGGTCGCAAGCGGGCTCACTCTCGGCGCCGTAGTATCTAGCGCGTATACTCACCTTACGGTACTATTCCTTTCGGGGACCATACTCTTCTTGGGTTCGCTGCTCGTTATGAGGATCATCGCAGCTATCATACTCAAAGCAGTAGCTCAGGGCTACGTTAGATTCTACGACAGGTTCTTCGGAGGACTTCTTCGTCTCGTGACGGGAGCGCTGTTCATATTGATAGTGTTCCACCTGATACACTTGATGTCCGGCTTCTCCTTCATGTCAAAAGTTATCACGTATATCCAAGAGGGCAAGGTCAGCGGATTCATCTACGAACTCGACATCTTCAACAAGATATTCTACGGCAACAACCTCAGCAGGATCCTTGATTTCTTCAAGAACCTCATACCTGCTCCCGGTCAGACCGATACCGCGGCAATGTCCGTGATCTCTTCGTTCTTTATAAGATAAACGATAGCAAAAGCGATCGCTTAGGAATAAAAAGCTAGGCAATCGAAGTTTAAGATTGATAAAACGACAAAAGCGTGATTTTTACATCACGCTTTATTTTTTATCCGATATAGATTTTTTATATTGACACTCAATCAAAGTAGCAGATAGAGAGCCCACTCAGGCTAAAGCTATCGTATAAAGCATATCAGCGTATCGCTATCTCCGCTTCGCAATCGTACTTGCTGTCGTCGGTATAGATTATCTCGCCTATGGAATCTGCGACTATCTTTCCGCTTCTCGGATTCTTTACCGATACGATATCTCCGCGAACCGTCGCGTCGACGTCGGAGTACTCGAACGAAAAATCGGTGTTTTCCATTTCGCAATCTATGAGTTTGAGATTTTTGCAGTAACAAAGCGGTTGCGTTCCGATTATTTTGCAGTTGATGAGCGTAAGGTTCTCGGAATACCACGCAAGGTATTCTCCCTTTACCACCGAATTCTTTACCGTAACGTTACAAGAGTGCCAGAACGCGTCTTTCGTGTCGAGCGCGCTATTCTCTATAAGCGCGTTCTTAACGTACTGAAAGGAATACTTTCCCTTAAAGTCGACGTTATCCATATATATATCCGTCGCCATCAAAAATACGTATTCGCTCGAGATACCGCTCTCTTCTACCTTTATATCGGAGCTCTTCCAACCGAACTCGGGCGAAACTATCCTGCTATTTGATATTTTAACGTCTTTACATTCGCGAAGAGCCTTGATGCCGAGAAGATGCGAATTCTTGATCTCGACCCCTTCGGTATACCAAAGCGCGGCGCGGCACTTGTCCGTCATAGTCACGTTATCGAGCATAACGCCGTTATCGTGCCAAAGCGGATAACGCAGATTCATATAGCACGACTCGAGCTTTACGTCTCTTGCTTCCTTTAGCGCCGATTCTCCGTCCTCTTCGCCGTCAAACGAACAGTTCTTGATAAGAACGTTCTCGACGCCGTATAGATCTCTTTCTTTCGGAAAATTCTTGTTTTCAATTACCTTCATCATATGTCCTCTATTAAAATTCAACTAAAGATTTATTTCGATACTCAGACGAATTATCTGATAACGTAAAATTCAATACGTTCTCGAAAGCGTAAATCTTGCCATATCGGCGGCGTCTTCACCGTACTTTCCCATTTCTTTCGCTATCTTCTCTATCGCCGGGAGTTTCATACCGAAATCGCTTAGATTGTATCTGAATCCGCTCTTGTCTTCAAGAAAATCTATGATATTCCTGATTTCTTTATATGAATCCGATACTCTCCGGCTCACGGGAACGAACGCGTATCTCTCTTCGCCTATTAGCGAAAGCAATACGGATGAATATCTCTCTTCGTTATTGATATCATTATTTATCAAATATTCGTAATAGTGCGGGAATAGCATGGAATACGTCTTAGAATACGGTATACGAAGCTCTCTGCTCACGGTAATGCTAAGTTTTGAAAGGATATCGTCCTTGACCGCGTTATACGCGATACCGGCAAGTACCGACGCGTTGGCGATATTCTTTAACAGCTTTCTCGCCCTCGTCCCTTCCTTGAGCCTATCAATAGCGCCGACGACGAACCCGATAGCGGCTCTCGCCGTAGCCTCGCTCACAAAACTCGAGTCTTTCCCTATCGTCGCTATAACGGAAAGAGCCAACGCGTACATGACGCTGCTTGCCGCTCTTCTCCTGTGCGGATTTAACGCTAACTTGTCGTCGATAACGATAAACTCAGGCGTCAAATTAGGAGAAACAAACTTTATCTTCTCATTTTCTCCATACATATACGCGGTATTGCTTCCTTCCGTAGCCGTTCCGACGAATACGCTCGCAACGGCAAGCGGCATATCGCCGTCTCTCTCGCATATGCTCTTTATGTCTTTTACCGACTTGACTTTCGCGCGAAGCAGCTCCCGCGCTATCTTGGCGGTATCTATGACGCTCTCGCGTCCTATCGCGACTATGGCGTCGGCGTTGACCTCTTTGCACTTTTCAACAATAGTCTCAACGGTATCTGCGTTCGCCGTTTCTCCCTTTATGAGAGCGATATACGGAACCTTTAGTTTATCGTTATCGAACGCCTCGCGCGCCTTTCTTATAAAAGACGGATATTCGTCGACTTTTTCGCTTATGAGTATAGGACGCATAACGTTCTTCATCTTGAGCTCGTGCACAAGATTAGACAGCGCGTCCTCGCCCGAGAGTATCTTGCTCTTTGCGTAAAATTCCATTTTCGTATCTCCTGTTTTCTACATTACCGCTTTAAGCACGGCTATAACGTCGTCTCTTCTAACTCGTTTTTTATTAGCGAGCACAGCCCCGTCGCGCATTGCTCCGTCCGCGATTTTTTCTATATCGCTCGAGGTGATGCCGTGATCTTTGAGTTTAAGCGCAATGCCGTAATTTGCGGAATATTCAGCGATAATGTCGGCAATGAACTTTATCGCCATAGCTCCTCTTCTTTCGGGAGGCGTCTCAGCATACAGATCGCTGCCCGCTATATGGTATAGAGCCGTAGCGTATTCTTTATCGAGCGCGTCGAGATTGAAACGCATTACTTCGGGAAGAAGTATCATCATCGCGACGTCGTGGCTGATACCGTAAGCTCCGCCGAGCGAATGTCCTATCGCGTGCGCGAGTCCTACCATCGAGTTAGAGAACGCGATACCCGCAAGAAGCGACGCTTCCGCCATGCCCTGCCTCGCCTTCTTATTGCCCGTATCCGAGACAGCTATAAAGAAGTTTTCCTTAAATAACTCCATTGCCTTCAACGCGAACGCGTCGCTGATCGGATTCTTTTGCGCCGACGTGAACGCTTCTATCGCGTGAGTGAGCATGTCGAACGCGGTCGATACCGTCGCCCTTACGGGAAGCGTAAGCGTCAAACGCGGATCTATCGCGGTAACGTCGGGAAGAAGTCTTTCCGATATGAATTCGTGTTTTACGTGATTTTGCGTATCCGAAATTACGGCGACTTTCGTCGCTTCGCTGCCTGTTCCGGACGTCGTTGGAAGTATCGCGAAAGGAATACCTTTTCCCGCTTTAAGATTGTCGATGCCCTGCATATCGAAAAGACTGCTCTTTTCGGATTCGAGAAGCAGTTTAACGCCCTTTGCCGTATCTATTACCGAACCGCCGCCCAAGGCTATCAGAGAATCGCAGTTGTTATTAACGTATATATCGACGAGCTCCTCGACGACTTCGACCGAAGAATCTTTCGGCACGTCGATATATATAGCCTTTATCTTCACTCCGCTTTTTGAAAGGTCTTTCGTAACGATATCGACGAGACCGACCTTGTTTATGACAGGTCCCGATATCAAAAGAGGACGCTCCGATCCGATACGGCTGAAATATTCGCCGACCTTCTCTACCGAGCCTTCGCCGAAATACATTCTCACGTTGTCTATAAATTCAAAATACATATTTTACACCCCAAATATAGCTCCGAGATACATACGAAGCGAAGAAACCTGCTTTTTATAGCCGCCGTCAAGGATCTTAGACGTGATCAAATTAGGAAAAAGATAGTTCTCTACGATATTGAAACACTCGACGAGAGCCACGGTATCGCCTACGCTTCCGCGAGTAACTATAGACGAACGGCAGTAAGCGTCTCTTATGCTCCGCTTCCCGATAAGATACGATATCGCGACGTCGATATTCTTGAACGCTATCTCCAGATCGGGAGCATCTTCCCTTTTGGCTCCGACGAACTTTCCGTTCGACTTTTTTATCGACATACACGGCTTATACGGCAAAATGCGAAGCGTTATCACGTATCCTTCGGGAAAGGTATCAATAAGCTCCTTAACGTTCGAATCGAGTCTCGAAGCCGCTTTCATACCGCCCTTTAAGAAAGCGAATATTATGCCGGCAAGCATTGCTTTTCCTACCTTGTATTTAGGTTCGTGTCTCATATCTACCTCTTATAATATAAATCGTTATACTGATATTCTGCGTATTTCAATTAGCGACGGCGAAAGTAACTTTACCTACCGAATTTTCAACGTCGCTCGTAGAATATACGGTCGCGTCGCTATTGATAACGTTTCCGAGCGTTACATTGACGGTATTTCCGAGAACTTCAACCGGAATAACCAATTCGAATATCTCTCTCTTTATATCGTCTCTTATCTTGTTCATCTCTTCCGAATTTACGAAACTCGTCATTACGCTCATTTCGTCGGCGTTCATATCCGCCATAAAGAACTGTATCTCGCCCGACACAGTCATGACGAGCGTAACGTAAACGTTATTCGGAACTATCGCGTTTACCTCTTCGCCATCTCCGCTCTTTATCCTATCCGAGCTCACCGAAACGGTCGCAACGATATAATTCGTCTCGCTCTCGCCGAGAGTGACAGGGTAATTCTCCTTTAAGAAACCGAGTTTCTCGCCCGTAACTATCGCAAACTGCGTAAGAACGCCGGTATTAGCTATCTTCTCTTTGAGTATCTGAGCTAAGTACATATCCGTCATCGTCACGCCGAGTCCGCCGTCGGTGTTGAACGCGAAGTGATCGGACGCATCGGTATCTTTATTATAAGCATCGATATCGATAGCGTTGCCGTTCATATCGGTCATCTTATCGACGCTCTCTCCGCCCGCAAGTTTATAGAACGCGCTTCTAACGGTCTCTCCCGTATGCGTTTTGTCCTCGTTCGAAATAGCCGAGGCTACTATGTCGAATATTGTACCCATACCGAGACTTCCCGCGTTATCCTCGCTCTTAGGCTCGTATTCTAGCTTAAATCCGCCGCTTTCTATCTTTGTTACCGTATCTTGCATCGTTGACGCAGACTTATCCGCGATATCGTCGATATTAACGCCTGCGCCGAATTTATTCAGTATAGCCGTTACTTTCGGCATATCGGAGTACTCGAGAGCGTTGAACGATATCTCCGCCTTGAATCTCTTCTCTCCTTCCGCTACGTTTGCGACGTCGGTAATGACGGCTCTTATGTATATCTCGTTCGGCATGAACTCGCTAAATCCGTTAGCGTTATCATCGTCATCGGGAGATGCCTTAGCTTTCACCGCTTTGAGATACGCTATAACGCGTCCTTCGCCATCCGTTTTCTCTATTTCAGCCCTTACTATCTTCGGCTCTTCGAAACCGCTGAGCGAAACGGTTATTTCGCTACTCATGAGATACGCCAACTCTTCAGCGTAGAGTTTGATATCAAGCTCTCTCATATCTTTCGCTTGCTCTTCTTCGCTAACGAGTCTTGCAAAATCTACGTTGCTCTTATAACTCGACGAGATGGTAGAAAGCCACTCGGTCAGTTTCATATCCTCAGCTCTGTTCTCCGTCTTGAGATAAGCTCCGTTTCTAAGCGTCTCTTCGAACCTTCCTGTATTTGCCGCCGCATTTTCAAAACCGCTTCCGCCGAGCGACGAAGCATCGTACATCTTCGAAAGAAGCGCGTATATCTCGCGTCCGCCGGATATATCGTCCTCTTCGGTAAAGCCCGACTTATCATAGAGAATATCGTATATATTCTTTTCGATATTTATCCTGTCTTCCGAAACTGAGAATTTTCCTACGGTCGCGGTTATTCCGCCGTTCGAGCCTTCTTCGCCGTCAAGCGTCTTTTTGAGCTCGGTCTTTATCTTTTCTTCCATCTCGGCGAACATACCGCTCTTTTCGGTCAATCCGCCGAGTATTCTCTCGACAGTCGCCTTATTGTTCTCTTTGATATCGTTGATTAGTACCTTCGTCACGTATTCTCCGTTAAAGTCTACGATAGCTCTGACGTATACGTCATTAGGCAACAGATTGCTATACGGAATACCCATAGGACCCGTCGCTTCGCCTGATACGTGTCCGCCGATTATGAGTTCGAGCTTGCCTTGCTCCGCAGAACCTGCGTATACCGCTCTCATATCCGAATACGGAAGAGAAGCCGCTATCTCTGCAAAGTTGACTTTGGAATTGATGAGCGCCGCCAGCTCCTTACCCTCGAGATACATCCTAAGAGTATCGTACTTGTCGCCGCCTTGCGTATCCGAGATGAGTTTGTTCACGTTGACGATATTCGTTATATTTCCGCCGCTTATAAGCGTTCCCATATCGGAAATCGCTTCGATGAGATTGTCTCCTCTGTACGGCTTCTTGTTATCGTTATCAGGATCGGCTTCGTTCTTAACATAGAGCTTGTTCTCTAGCTCCCTTACTACGAATCCGCTGTCGAGTATATCCGTAGTTATATTCCAGTCGGTACCGCTCGGTACGCTCTCCACGGTATAAAGATGTTTGAACGTATCCTCTATATCGGCTATCTCTATGACTCCGCTTTCGCTTTTTGAGTAATGCTGTATTATCTCGTATACAGTCGGAAGACTGATGCCGCCCTCTACTATTTCGATATTCGGCAGAGTAGTTTTGCCGCTATCTTCAGCGAACGCCGCGGAAGCCGTTCCGTTATCTTCTTCCTTTCCCTTTAGTATATCGAGGAATTTATTGACGTACTCTTCCACCGTCTTTACTATATTATCGATGTCGAGCTTCGCCGCTATATCGGGACTGAATACTCCCATTATGCTAGAGAGAGTCTTGAACGCTTCTTTCGTCGCTACCGCTCCGTTGTCTCCCTCTATAAAGTTCAATATAACGTTCGACGAAGACCCTTCTTTCGCGCCCTCCGCAACGTCTATCTCTATATATAGATGCTTTGGAATGATCGACGTAACGAGATTGTATATTATGCTCTCTTTCGATATCATACCGCCTATAAGTCCTGCCGTATCGATACCTGCAACTATCTTCATTCTGTTTTCGCTTCCGTTCTTATACATATCGAAAGCCTCGACGTTAATATCGACGGGAAGATTGACCCCTACGCTCTCGTCTCCGCTCTTGATAATGCCGTTTAGCACGTACGCGAGCGCGTTGTCTGTAATAAAGCTCTTGACCTTGAGCTCAGCTTGCGTCCTTTCGTAAAGTCTGCTGTCTACGATATTTATGCTCGAAGGTATCTCGCTGTAACGCTTATAAAAATCTACTGCCGTCCATTCCGATATGCCGCTTATTCCGTACGCATCCGAAAGATCGGTCTTAAGCGCTATGAAGTCGCCTTCTGTCGGTCTGTTCTCGGAGCCTACGTTGTTATTGATGTATTCGTCGACGTTAGCGGAATCTAGTATCGCGTTATCCGCTCCGTGTATATACTTTACCATATAGAGGAAATCTTCGCTCGTTATCCTGTTTTCGGCGGGAGTATCTGCGGTATTTATCTTAAGAGCTTTCATTATGAGCTCTATGGGATCGACACTAACTCCGCTCTCGACGAAGTTGAGCTCACCTACGTATCCTTCGATAGTACCGATCGTCTTTGAAATAGTTTCCGATACCTTAAGCAGCGTCGCGTCTATATCGAAACCGCCGCCCGTAAGGGACGAAACGTTCTTTATGAGAGTCAACAGATCCTCGTAGACTTCTCCCGAAATATTGTTAAAGAAAAAGCTGGGCTGTCTCTCCGCATCGTAAGGATATACGGTAGCGCCGACAAATATCTTCTTCGGTATGACGGGTTTTGCGAGCGTCGCGGCGATACTCGGAACGTCAGGCGATACTTTCGCAAGTATATCCGCTACGTTGTCTCTAAGTACTACCTCTATGACAAGCGACATCTCGACGTCTTTCTTCTCCTCGGTAGATTTGTTAATGTCAATCTGCCTTACCTTGATGAGCTCCTTAAGCGGAACGCCTATCGTATTCTCTATCTCTTTGAGCTGAGGTATCTCGGCTTCTGTCATGACTTCGTTGATGACCGCCGCGAATTGCTTATCAGTAATATTAAGTTTGCTTCCTCCGCCGTTATAGCCCTTGAGCGTGGAAAAATCGAACTTCAATTCTTTGAGTATACTGTCTATGTAACCGTTGCCCGTCGTGAAGTCGTTCAATCCGCCGCCTTCGTTTTCGCCTTCGAAACTTACGTCCTTATCCGACCCGTCTCCGCTATCGGATCCGTTCTCCTGTCCCGAAAAGTCAAAATAGCCGCTGATCAGCTTAGCTATCGTAAAATCGTCGGGAAGCGTCAGATAGGTCGCGTTCTCGAATCCCTCGTAAAACGCAGTTCTATCCTCCGCCGAATAGGGATTGGTGACTATCTTCTTTTCGTCGCTGTTATATAGTCCCGAAAGTATCTTCATAACGTCGAACAATCCGACGCCGAGCTTCGGCTCGACAAACTTTCCGTATGCAAAATATCCGCCTACAAGCGACGCCGCCAAAAGCGCGACTATAAGTATAACTACGGTAATACAACATTTTAGACAGCAGTGATTACTTCTTTCTACCCTGTCAATTCTGTTTGCTCTCATCGACAAATCTCCGTTTCTATGTTTTCTTTTACGATTTTATGTAATATAGGATAATATTTTTAATTTTACTATCTCTTACAGTATACAGTAACCGCCGCGAAAATACAACCTAATTATATATATTAGCGCGTAGAAATTATTACCTAAAAATACGCGAGCGTCGGAGACGATCAAAAAATTACATATTTTTCTATCTATAAAATTCCATCCTTGCGTACACACTATAGACGTAGAGGTGAATATTATGGAAAACAAAAAAAATTATTCGTCGCCGTTCGACCCTAACGGCTCGTATACGGGCGTTCCTTCGGAAGACGAATACGAAATACCCGTACAGGACGCGGACGATCTTTGATGCGTTGCGCTTGACTCGGCTGACGTATTCTGTTATAATTGTATCGAAAAATAATCGTATATCAAGGAGAAAGTATGTCTGATATCCGTATCAAGCGAGTGTTCATCATTATTATGATTTTGTTCTTTGCGTTCGCCGCGCTATTTATGGCGACGCTTTCGACGAACAACACGTTTAAGATATTTTTTACGAGCGAGATAGATAAGAACATCAAAGAAGATATTTATAACGTCGAAAACAAATACGTTTCCGGCGATTCAACGGTTTTTTTCGGAGATTCGATAACGGAAATGTACGATCTTGACAAATTCTATAAAGGTCATAACGTAGTCAATCGCGGTATAAGTTCCGAGACGAGCGACGAACTGCTCGACCGCTTGACCATGAACGTTATGTCTTTAGCTCCGAGACGCGTTATAATACTTGTCGGAACCAACGACATCGCGCATCATTACACTAACAGCGAAATAGTGAACAATATCATGGAAATAGTCACGCATATACGATACTTTTCCGATACTACGGAGATAATCGTCGAGAGTATTCTCCCTGTAAACAATAGCGCTAATCTTCTTTCGAAATACGTTGTTAAGAACAGAACGAACGAGAACATCGACGCGATCAACCGAGAACTCGAACGCAACGCCCGTTATTACGATTATACTTATATCGACACGGCGTCGACGCTGAAAGACGAGAACGGCAATTTGAAAAAAGACTTTACCGTCGACGGTCTTCACCTTTCGAAAGCGGGTTATTCCGCGCTTACCGATACGATAAAAGAACACGTACAGTTCGAATAAACTACAGCTTATAAAACAAAAGTTAAGAATACGGCAGAGCGTCTTACACATCGCTCTGCCGTCTTTTAATAATAACACAATTTCACAGTTTATCGCCCGAAAATAAATCGCTAATAAATTACGCTGCTCTCAAACAACCGGTTACATTTTGTAACCACTTCACTTGTTCCAGTATATTACTAAATTACACTACTCTCAAACATGGCAGTTAATATGCTTTATAGCGATTTTGTTCAAGTTTGTTTCTAAATTACACTGCTCTTAAACCAAATTTATTTATCGTAGAGTTCTTTATAAGTTCAAGTTTGTTTCTAAATTACACTACTCTCAAACACTAAATTTTAGTAGAAAAATGTTGACATTGTTCAAATCTGTTATTAAATTACACTACTCTCAAACCTACCGTTAATGAAGATGGTTGGGTTGCATGTTCAAGTCTGTTATTAAATTACACTACTCTCAAACAACGTATCAAGCGATTACTTAATAGGCTTAGTTCAAGTCTGTTATTAAATTACACTACTCTCAAACATTCGTTAAGACTAAAATAGATATAAAAATGTTCAAGTCTGTTATTAAATTACACTACTCTCAAACAGATTTCCGTAATCTTTAAGTAACGAGTTCGTTCAAGTCTGTTATTAAATTACACTACTCTCAAACGATTAGAAAACTATGCAAAAATGAAGTACGGTTCAAGTCTGTTATTAAATTACACTACTCTCAAACACACTCTTAACTGTCCCTCTATACTTTGTTGTTCAAGTCTGTTATTAAATTACACTACTCTCAAACTATCACTATAGATAGGACTGCCGTCGTATGGTTCAAGTCTGTTATTAAATTACACTACTCTCAAACTATCACTATAGATAGGACTGCCGTCGTATGGTTCAAGTCTGTTATTAAATTACACTACTCTCAAACGAATAGCAGCTCTTTTCGCTTGTTTAGCTTGTTCAAGTCTGTTATTAAATTACACTACTCTCAAACCCGACAAATTGTCAAGAATGCCCGAAATCTGTTCAAGTCTGTTATTAAATTACACTACTCTCAAACCTCAAATAAATAGATTCAAGAGTATCACGTTTACTAGACGCGGTAATTTATGTTTTATCATAGTTATTATGATTTTTATGATCGATCGCTTTTATCTGTCACTGCTGACCGCAACACTTCTTATACTTTTTGCCGCTGCCGCATGGACATGGGTCGTTAGGGCCTATTTTAGGTTGACTTCTGACATAGGTCTCGACCTTCTCCGCTTTCTCCGGCTGACGCTTTACGTTCACGCGTCTCTTGCCTTTACTTTCGCCCTCCGCGGCGCTTCTTTCATTAGTAGACGTCTCTTCCGCTCTCTGCGTGAAGGTCACTTCTTCGGAAATATTGCACTTCGCCAAGATCGTCGCCACACTGCTCCGTATATGCGAAACCATATCGTTATACATATCGGTTCCCTCTCTCTGGAACTCGATAAGAGGATCTTTATTAGCAAACGCGCGAAGTCCTATGCCCTTTTCAAGCGCGTCCATACTGTCCATATGATCTATCCATAGATTATCCATAGTATCGAGAAGTACTCCTCTCTCCACTCTGTCAAAGTCGATGCCGACAGCCTTTAATCTCTCTACCTTCTCTTCGTACTGTCTTATTACCTCGTCTCTTACCGCATCGTGTATCTTACGCTTCGTTGCAAGCTCGTAGGTGACGATACCTGTATTTTCGCTAAGAAGTTTAGACGCTATCGTCTCGTTGAAAACGTCGTAATCCCATTTTGAGCAGTCGACGGTATAGTCTACAAGATCGTTCACCAACTTATCGGCAAGCTCTTTCATCATATTGACGACTTTGTCGTGAACGTTGACCCCGTCTATTATCCTATTCCTTTCCGCGTATATTTCTCTTCTCTGCGCGTTGACGATCCCATCATACTTGAGCACCGTCTTTCTGCTGAGGAAGTTACGTCCCTCGACCTTTTTCTGAGTAGCCTCTATAACTTTCGAGACCATCTGGCTCTTGACAAGATAGCCGGTGTCTTCTTCCGCGAAGATGCGGAATTTATCGATCATTCCCTTCTCGCCGAAATTCTTAAACATCTCGTCCTCGAGAGCGATATAGAAAACCGAAGAACCGGGATCTCCCTGTCTTCCGCTACGTCCTCTCAACTGGTTGTCTATACGTCTCGCTTCGTGGCGTTCCGTACCGATAATACGGAGACCGCCGAGCTTTATGACCTCTTCCTTATTCGCGTCTGTATCTTTCTTGTATTCGGCGTAAAGTTCGTTGTATTCGCCGCGTATCTTGAGAATATTCTCGTCGTCCGTCTGAACGTGAGAATTTGCGACGGCTATATCCTCTTTTGCGTAGCCTTTTTCTAGCAGTCTTTGATTGGCAAGATGTTCAGGATTCCCGCCGAGCATGATGTCGGTGCCTCGTCCTGCCATATTGGTAGCTATGGTGACGCTTCCTTTACGTCCCGCCTGAGCTATTATATCAGCCTCGCGCTCGTGATTTTTAGCGTTGAGAACCTCGTGCTTTATCCCTCTTACGTTTATTCTCTTATCCTCTTTGAGGATCATTCTCGTAACTGCCGCAAGTCTTTCTTCGTAGCCGTCTCTAACGCCCCAATCCTTTTCGTCGGTCTCTAAAAAGTACTGTATGAACTTATTCCTTTTAAGAGCATCCTTGACGTCGATACGCTCCAAAAGGCTCGAATACATTTCGCTCGAATCTACGTTGACCGTACCTATCAAAACAGGCTGTTCAAGCGCGTAACATACCGCTATGTCCTCCAGGATCGCATTTACCTTGTTCTCTTCGCTGAGATAGATCTCATCGGCTTCGTCGAATCTTTCGATAGGTTTGTGCGTAGGGATCGTAAGGACTTCGATACCGTATATGTCCTTGAACTCGTCTTCTTCCGACTTTGCCGTACCTGTCATACCTGCGAGTTTATTGTACAATCTGAAGAAATTCTGATACGTTATCGTGGCGAGAGTCTTGTTCTCGACCTGTATCTCGACGCCCTCTTTAGCTTCGAGCGCTTGATGAAGACCGTTAGAATATCTTCTGCCCTCCAGCGTTCTTCCCGTGAACTCGTCGACTATTATGACCTGCCCGTTATTGACGATGTAATCTTTATCGCGGCGCATTGCAAAACGCGCTTTGAGAGCATTGTTGATTTGGAAAAAAGTATCTTGATTTTCAATATCTCCGAGATTTTCGATTTTGAAGAATTCCTCGGCTTTTCTTGCGCCGCTCTCTTCAAGACGCACTGTTTTGTCCTTATTCTCCATCGCGTAATCGCTCTCGTCGAGCGTCTTTACGAAATCTCTCGCGGCAATATATATCTTCCTCTCGTCATCGTCGTTGGAATTATTTTTGCGTCCCGATATTATGAGCGGAGTACGCGCTTCGTCGATAAGAATACTGTCCACCTCGTCGATAAGAGCGAACTCCAAAGGACGCTGTATCCTCTGTTCTTTCGATATTACCATATTGTCTCTTAGGTAATCGAACCCGAGCTCGGAATTCGTCGCGTAAGTAATGTCGGCAAGATAAGCCTTCTGCTTTTCGGCATGGCTCATACCGTTTACGGATATTCCGACGGTAAGACCCAAAAATTTATATATTTTCCCCATCCACTCGGCGTCTCTTGCGGCAAGATAACTGTTGACCGTAACGACGTGAACGCCTTTACCGGTAAGCGCGTTGAGATACACGGGAAGCGTAGCGACGAGCGTCTTTCCTTCTCCCGTCATCATCTCTGCAATCCTTCCCTGATGAAGAGCGACGCCGCCTATGACCTGCTCGTAATAATGCATCATTCCGAGCGTTCTCCTAGACGCTTCGCGAACCGCGCCGAAAGCCTCGGGAAGCAGCGAATCGAGACTCTCCCCCTCGTTGTATCTTGCCTTGAAATCCTCCGTCTTAGCCTTCAATGAGTTATCGTCCAAAGCCGCGTATTCTTCTTCGTACGCCATAACTTTATCGGCGATCTTCTTCAATTTATCTATCTGTTTAGTATTCTGACTCGCAAAAATTTTGCTTAATATTCCCATAACTACCTCCGCTCGTAAGAACGTTTTACGTAAAATTTTCTATGATATTATAACTTTTATATTCAAACAAAGACTTTTTTAACGGACAACATAATCTCCGCCCGTTAGATAATACGTCTCGGCTTTATTTTTTAATTTTATAATACTTACCAAATAATGTCAAGCTATATCAAATTAAGAGCGGCGTTATACCTAAATTTTACCTGCAAAATCAAAAATATTCGACACAATAGCGAACAAACCGCATGCCGATACAATTTTTCGTTCGTACCGTAATTTTACCTATTGATAAAAAATTTTATCCAGTAAAACGTCTTATCAACAAAAAAACGGCGATACGTCTGAAACCGCCGTCTACAAATCCAAATCTAAAAATATTTCGTATCTTTCTTTCAAGTCTTTCAATAAAGTTTCAAATCTATCGCGATAAGTCTTTCGTTACTCTTTCTATCTTATTTATGGGAGAAGCGAAGACGAGCGCGCTTACTTCGCCGGCGACCTTTTTAAGCTCGAGACTCGCCGCGCTTGCGGTAGCTCCCGTTGTCAAAATGTCGTCTATCAAGAGAACTCTTTTACCCTTGATTAAGTCTTTATTTTTTCCGAGACTGAACGCGCCCTTGACGTTTTCTATTCTTTCTTTACCGCCGAACGCCTCTTGCGGCAAAAGTTCTTTCGTCTTCTCGAGAGCGCTCGCAACGTGATCTATGCCAAGCCTTTCGGCAACGACCTTCGCTATCTCTTCCGCCTGATTGAACGCTCTTTCCTTTCTTCGCTTTTTAGATATCGGCACAGCGACCACAACGTCGGCTGACATTTCATAATAAAAGTAAGCGTCTACGTAAAACTCCGCAAGATATTTAGCAACGTACTTTTTGCCGCCGAATTTCAAACCGTGAACGAGCTTCTTCGCTATGCCGTCGTATACGAACGACGACCGAGCAATATCGAACGCCTGATCGTAGTTTTGACACGTCAAACAGTATTTAGCCTCGTTATTCATCTTCTTTCCGCACTTTTGGCATATTCTATCGCCGCTCGGCTCGAGTTTTTCCCTGCAACTTTTGCAAATCCCGTATTTTGTTATGTCTCTCAGTTCTTCGTCGCACGCTATGCAGTTGAACTTATCCACAAAAACGGCGTCGAGAATACTGCCTACGAGCTTTTTTATCCCCTCTAACATCTTCTCGAATTTTCCTCTATAATAAAATCTTTCAGCATACTGTACCGCTTCTGCGTATAATTGTTACGCACCATTTTCGCTACGTTATCCTTGTCGCCTATAAGGACAACCATTTCCTTTGCTCTCGTGACCGCCGTATAAAGAAGGTTTCTCGTGAGTATCATATAGTTGCCTGCCGTGACAGCTATTATCGCTATCGGGAACTCAGAGCCCTGCGACTTATGCACGCTTATCGCGTACGCCAGCAACAGATCGTACGCGGCTTCGGAGTCGTACTTCGCGATACGCAGATCGTCAAACTCGACTGTAAGCGTAGTCTTGCCGTTATTCTTTTCGATACTTTTGATATATCCGATATCGCCGTTAAAGACTCCCACTCCCGATTCCGCCGTATCGCCCATATCGTCGAGCTTTATCCACTCAAGATTGTAATTATTGACAGTATGAATGACTTTGTCGCCTTCTCTCAATAAAAAATTGCCTATATGTACCTCATTTTTTGATATATCGTGTGGATTTAACGTCTCTTGCAACATAACGTTGAGATGTTCGACTCCCGCTATTCCCTTCTTCATCGGACACAGGACTTGAATATCTTTTGGTTGTACTCCTTTATATTTGGGAATACGTTCGGTGACCATACTTATCACTGCGTCGGCTATATCCTTCGGAGAGCTCTTCATATCGAAAAAGAAATCTTTGCTCGAATTGTCTATCTTAGGCATCTCGCCTCTATTTATGCGGTGCGCGTTTTCGACGATGAGACTCTTGTCGTTCTCCTGTCTATATATCTGCGTCAGATAGCTGACGGGAACGATGCCGTTAGCGCCTATTACGTCCGCAAGAACGTTGCCCGCCCCGACCGACGGCAACTGATCCTTATCTCCTACCATAATGAGCCTGCCGCCGTTCTTGATAGACTTTATGAGCGCGTTAAACATATATTCGTCGCACATACTGACTTCGTCGACTATTATAACGTCGGAGGAAAGACGGAAGTTTTCGTTATACGTAAAATACCCCTTTCCGTCCTTGAAATCGAGATCGAGCATACGGTGGACGGTCTTGGCTTGCTCTCCGGTAGCTTCGCTAAGTCTCTTCGCCGCTCTTCCCGTAGGCGCGGCGAGCGATACGGTATATCCCTGCGACTTTAATATGCCGATTATACACCTTATTATAGTCGTCTTTCCCGTTCCGGGTCCGCCGGTTATTACGTTGACGCCAGCTCTTAAACAGTTCTTTATCGCAAGTTTTTGATTTTCGTGAAGAACTATTTCGTTGATCCTCTCGTATTCCTTTATATCGCCGTCTATATCGAGCATTAACGGCGGCGTATGATTCATCATATAGACCAGCTTTGTCGCTATTGATTTTTCCGCTATATAATGCTTTGAAAGTATCACCGCCGTATATCCGTCTCTATCGATGAGCGTGACGCGCCCTATTATCTCGAGCTCGTCTATCGCGCTGACGATAAGCTCTTCATACTCGTCTCTTTTAAGCTCCAAAATGTCGAGACACTCGGCGATCAAGATGTCTTTAGGCAGATGCGTATGTCCGTTCTTTACAACGACTTCGCTGAGAACGTAGCATATCCCTGCCTTTATCCTGAACGCGCTGTCCTTTTCTATACCGAGACTCATTGCTATCTTATCGGCTTTCTTGAATCCTATCCCTTCTATGTCGTTGATGAGAATATAGGGATTTTCTTCGACCTTCTTGACAGCGTTCGCTCCGTACGCCTTATATATTTTAAGAGCTACAGCAACGGATATTTCGTATGCGGAAAAGGCGACTATAACTTCCTGCATAGCTTTGTTGCCGGTAAAAGCGTCGCTTATCTGCATAGCTTTCTTTATATTGATGCCCTTTAGTTTAGCAAGCAAAAGCGGTTCTTTTTCAATGACGTCGAAGGTTTTATCGCCGAACGCTTCAACGATACTTGTAGCCAACACGTACCCTACGCCGGAAAACAATTCGCTCGATAAAAATCTTATCATCCCCTCTTTGTTATTCGGCATTAGTTTCTTTACGGATCTTACAGCTATCTGTTCGCCGTACTTTGGATTCTCCTTTATTTCGCCGTCTATCTCAACGTTCTCGCCTTCGCTCATAGGCGGCATATTCCCGACTGCCGTATACAAAAAACCGTCAACGCTCACGTCTATGACGCTGTAACCGTTCTCTATATTCTGAAATATTACGCTCTCGACAGTACCGGAAAATTTCATCTACGACTCCTTATCTAATAACTGAAAATAATCTTGCAAAAACTCAGTTGCGACTTATTTTATAGTAACCGCTCTCAACTCATAACAAAAGTCTTATGACTGTTTCGTTATACTGAGATTCAACGCCGCATCGTTTTGATACAACACTTATTTAATATTGATTATACCACAAAAATACACCTTACTCAATGCAATATTGTCACAATGTTGAAATAAAAAACGAAGGAAACTTTGCTCCTTCGTCTTTTGATACAAGTAATAGTTGATTGCCCTTACTTAATTAGCGCCTTTATTGCATCGACCTTATCGGTCTTCTCCCAACTGAAGCCTTCTCTTCCGAAATGTCCGTAGTTGGTTGTCTTTCTGAATATCGGCTTCCTTAGATCGAGCGCGTCTATTATAGCGCTGGGTCTCAAATCGAACACCTTGCCTATTATCTCTTTTATCTTGTCGTTGCCGAGCTTGCTCGTTCCAAAGGTATTTACCTCGACCGATACGGGTTTTGCAACGCCTATAGCGTACGCGATATCGACCTGACACTTATTCGCAATACCGCTCGCAACTATATTCTTAGCGACGTATCTCGCCATGTAGCACGCGCTTCTGTCTACCTTCGTCGGGTCCTTTCCGCTGAACGCTCCCCCGCCGTGCGGACAGTAACCGCCGTACGAGTCAACGATTATCTTACGTCCCGTAAGTCCGCTGTCTCCGTGCGGTCCGCCTATGACGAAACGTCCCGTCGGATTGATATATATTTTGGTATTTTCATCGATAAGATCCTTGTCAATGACCTCTCTTATTACGAACTTCTCTATGTCGTGTCTCAACATATCGGTATGCGCGCTGTCGGAATGTTGAGACGAAACGACTATCGCCTCTATCCTCGAAGGTTTGTCGTTCTCGTCATATTCGACAGTTACCTGCGCCTTACCGTCGGGACGAAGATATGGAAGGGTTCCGTTCTTGCGGACTTCCGTAAGTCTCTTCGTCAGTTTATGCGCAAGATATATCGGCATAGGCATGAGCGAATCGGTCTCGTTTGTAGCATATCCGAATACCATACCTTGATCGCCTGCGCCTATTTCGTCATATTTATCCTTGCCATCGCTATTCTCTTTGTTCTCGAGAGCGCTGTCAACGCCCATTGCAATGTCCGAAGACTGCCTATCGAGACTCACCATAATAGCGCAAGTATTGCCGTCGAATCCCATGCTCGCGTCGTTATAACCTATATCGAGTATGACATCTCTCGCGATCGACGGTATATCGAGAGTCGCCTTCGTCGTTATCTCGCCCATAATGAGAGCGAATCCTGTGCTGCAACACGTCTCGCATGCGACGCGGCTCATAGGATCTTCCTTTAGGCACGCGTCCAAAACTGCGTCCGAAATCTGATCGGATACTTTATCGGGATGTCCTTCCGTTACGCTTTCGCTTGTAAATAATCTCTTCATATGTCCTCCGAAAAATATAGCTATCTTTTCTCGAAAGATAGCTATATGTAGCGATGTTTTCTATCTTCCAAGACAAATATCTTGCAGAATTTAGCACCTTGGATCAGGTTGCTGTGCCTTCCTCGGGTCTGTTCCCTCCGACACTCTAAATAGAATGGATATTCAGTTGTAGACCGCGAAGCGTAACGCTTCGCGACGCATTTTAATATCGACTTTTAGTCCTCGATATCTTCCTCGAGTTTGAGCTGCTCTTCGTGCGATCTATTCTCGACGATAACGCTTTCGCTCTGTTCTGCGGACTGAACGCCTATGGACTTATATATCTTCATACCCGTACCTGCAGGGATGAGCTTACCGAGAATAACGTTCTCTTTGAGTCCTCTGAGATTATCTATCTTATTCTTGATAGCGGCTTCCGTAAGTACTCTTGCCGTCTCTTGGAACGAAGCTGCAGACAGGAACGAATCCGTAGCAAGCGACGCCTTTGTGATACCGAGAAGAGTTCTCTTAGCTCTTGCAGGTCTGCCGCCTTCGGTAAGAACCTTGTCGTTCTCCTCTTCGAAAGTGAAGAGATCCACGAGTTCGCCGGGGAGCATATTCGTATCGCCCGAATCCTCTATTCTGACCTTTCTCATCATCTGTCTTATGATGATCTCGGCGTGCTTGTCGTTAGTTTCGACACCGGAAGTACGGTACGCTATCTGAACCTGATTCATAAGGTATTCCTGAACGCCTCTAACGCCTCTCGCTCTCAGCATATCCTGCGGATTGATAGAACCTTGCGTCAGTTCCTGACCTGCTTCGATTATATCTCCGTCTTTTACTACGAGTTTCTGAGTAAAGGCTATCTTGTACTCCTTAGCGTCGCCCTGAACGGGAGTGACCGTAACTGTTCTCGTATCGGGATTTACGGATACTCTGCCTGCTATCTCGGAGATAACGGCTTCGCCCTTAGGCTTCCTTGCCTCGAACAATTCTTCGACACGCGGGAGACCCTGAGTTATATCGTCCGCAGTTGCGACACCGCCCGAGTGGAACGTTCTCATCGTGAGCTGCGTACCCGGCTCGCCTATGGACTGAGCCGCTATAACGCCGACGGCTTCGCCGAGTTTAACGGGATTACCGGACGCCATATTCTTGCCGTAACACTTAGCGCAGATACCGTGCTTAGTCTTACAGGAAAGGGCGCTCCTTATCTTTATACCTCTGTCTTCGTTAGTTACTTTTTCGCCTCTCGACTCCTTATCGTTCACGCGCGCCGTGACCATATCTTCGATCTGCTTAGCCACGCTAGGCGAAATCATGGTGTCTTTAGGAGCGATAATTTCGCCCGTCGCGTAATCAACTACGTCTTCGACCGTATATCTTCCGTCTATTCTCGACGCAAGATTTTCTATTATCGTACCGCCGTTCATGATAGGCGTGATGAGAGTACCCTTGGTATCTCCGCAATCCTCTTCGTTAACGATAACGTCCTGAGCTACGTCGACGAGTCTTCTCGTCAAATAACCGGAGTCAGCCGTCTTAAGCGCTGTATCCGCAAGTCCCTTTCTACCGCCGTGCGACGATATGAAGTACTCGAGAACGCTTAGTCCCTCTCTGTACGACGACTTGATAGGAAGCTCGACTATCTTACCTGACGGGTCTCTGACGAGACCTCTCATTCCGCAAAGCTGCGATATCTGTCCCATGTTACCGCGGGCTCCGGAGTGAGCCATCATCCATATCGGGTTGAACTCGCCGAGCGCGTCCTTGAGGAGTTTATCTACGTTCTCCTTCGCGTTCTGCCATACTTTGATGGTCTGATTATATCTCTCTTCGTCGGTAAGTCTGCCTCTTTGATACTGTTGCTCTATCTTGAGCGACTGAGCTTCAGCCTCTTTGACTATCGCGCCCTTGTCTTCAGGGAGATTCATATCGAATACGCTCGTCGTTATTGCGCCGAGAGTAGAGTACTTGTATCCTTGAGCCTTTATCTTATCAAGTACTTGGCTCGTTGCGGTAGCGCCCTTGAGCTGGAAACACTTGTCGACTATTTTCGAAAGCTCTTTCTTTCCTACTCTGTCCTCTATCTCGAGATCGAACATGTGCTCGGGATCGCTTCTGTCGACGAATCCGAGATCCTGCGGTATAGCTTGGTTGAATATTATTCTACCGACCGTGGTCTCGATGATCTTGCTCTTCATAACGCCGTCGATCTCTTTTTCCATCCTGACGTGTATCTTTGCCTGTAGTTCTATCTCCTTGAGCTGATAAGCCATAAGAGCCTCGTTCGCAGACGAGAACCATCTTCCTGTGCCTTCGGCTTTTGGATTGACTATAGTAAGATAATAAGAACCGATGACCATATCCTGCGACGGAGAAACGATAGGTCTGCCGTCTGCAAGTTTGAGTATATTGTTAGTCGAAAGCATGAGAACTCTCGCCTCTGCCTGCGCCTCCAATGAAAGCGGAACGTGCACTGCCATCTGGTCTCCGTCGAAGTCGGCGTTGAACGCGCCGCACGCGAGCGGATGAAGTTTTATAGCTCTGCCTTCTACGAGCACGGGCTCGAAAGCCTGAATACCGAGTCTGTGGAGCGTAGGAGCTCTGTTAAGAAGTACGGGGTGATCCTGTATAACTTCTTCGAGTATATCCCAAACCTTGGGATCCTGTCTGTCTATTAGCTTTTTAGCGCTCTTTATGTTCTGAGTCTTTCCGTAATCGACGAGCTTCTTCATAACGAACGGCTTGAAAAGTTCGAGCGCCATTTCCTTAGGAAGACCGCACTGGTGCATTTTGAGCTCCGGACCGACGACTATGACCGAACGTCCCGAGTAGTCTACACGCTTACCGAGAAGGTTCTGTCTGAAACGACCCTGCTTACCTTTGAGCATAGCGGAGAGCGATTTGAGTTCTCTGTTGTTCGGACCGGTCACCGCCTTACCTCTTCTGCCGTTATCTATAAGAGCGTCGACAGCTTCCTGCAACATTCTCTTCTCGTTACGGACTATAATATCGGGCGCGCCCGACTCAATTAGTTTCTTAAGACGGTTATTTCTGTTGATGACTCTTCTGTAAAGGTCGTTAAGATCGCTAGTTGCGAATCTTCCGCCGTCAAGCGGGACCATAGGACGTATTTCCGGCGGAAGGACGGGAAGCACGTCGAGTATCATCCATTCGGGACGGTTGCCCGATATTCTGAACGCCTCGATGACCTCGAGTCTCTTCACCGTCTTTACTCTCTTCGGACCGGTGCTGGTGGCAACGATCTGCTTGAGTTCTTCCGATTCCTTATCAAGGTCTATCTCGGAAAGCAGTTCCTTTACGGCTTCTGCGCCCATTCCGACGCGGAAAGCGTCGGCTCCGAATTCGGCTCTCGCGCTCCTCATTTCGTTATCGTCTATGACCTGTTTTTTAGTAAACTTCGTAACGCCGGGATCGAGAACGACGAACTTATTGAGATAGATAACGCTGTCTACGTCTTTCGGCGACATATCGAGCGCTATGCTTATTCTCGAAGGCACGCCTCTGAAGTACCATATATGCGATACTGGAGCGGCAAGTTCGATGTGTCCCATTCTTTCGCGGCGAACTTTGCTCTTCGTTACTTCAACTCCGCACTTGTCGCAGATGATACCCTTATACTTTATCCTCTTATACTTACCGCAGTGACACTCCCAATCCTTAGTAGGTCCGAATATGACCTCGCAGAAGAGACCGTCTTTCTCCGGTTTTTGCGTTCTGTAATTGATAGTCTCTGGCTTTTTGACTTCGCCGTGCGACCAAGATCTGATTTTGTCAGGAGAAGCAACTCCTATCTGTATCGAATCGAAATTGTTGAGTTCAAACATATTCGCTACCTCCTATTACTCATTGTCATCGTCGTCGAAAAGGCTGAATGAATCGCTTTCGTCATCGTCCAAGCCCACGTCGTCGAATCCGTCTTCCTCGTCGCCGCCGAAGAGATCGAGACTGAAGTCATCGTCGTCTTCATCGTCGTCGTTCATCGAAAGGCTGACGTCAACTTCCTTATAATCCTGCTCTCTATCGTGAGACGTATCGTAATCGTCGTCGGTCAGTTCTCTGAAACCGATCTCTTCCTTGTCCTCGGTAAGAACCTTAACGTCGAGCGCCAAAGACTGGAACTCTTTGATAAGAACTTTGAACGACTCGGGGATACCCGGCTCCGATATGCTGTTGCCCTTGACTATAGAATCGTAAGTCTTTACACGCCCTACGATATCGTCCGACTTGACAGTCAATATCTCCTGAAGTATATGCGACGCGCCGTAAGCCTCGAGCGCCCAAACCTCCATTTCTCCGAAACGCTGTCCGCCGAACTGCGCCTTACCGCCGAGCGGCTGCTGAGTTACGAGCGAGTACGGTCCCGTACTTCTTGCATGGATCTTGTCGTCGACAAGGTGGATAAGTTTAAGCATATACATGTAACCGACGGTTACTCTGTTCTCGAACGCTTCGCCCGTTCTTCCGTCGTAGAGTTTGATCTTACCGTTATTGGGAAGATTATTATCCACGAGAAGCTCCTGAATATCGTTCTCCGAAGCTCCGTCGAATACCGGAGTCGATACCTTGATGCCGAGCATATTCGCAACGAGTCCGAGGTGCACCTCGAGGACCTGTCCTATATTCATACGCGAAGGAACGCCGAGAGGATTGAGGACTATCTGAAGTCTCTGACCGTTATCGAGGAACGGCATATCTTCTCTCGGAAGCACTCTCGATACGACGCCCTTATTACCGTGACGTCCCGCCATCTTGTCTCCGACGGAAATCTTTCTCTTCTGAGCGACGTAGATACGCACGAGCTTCTTAACGCCCGGCGCGAGCTCGTCCTTGTTCTCTCTCGTAAACACCTTAACATCCACGACGATACCGCTCTCTCCGTGAGGAAGTCTCAAAGAAGTATCTCTTACTTCTCTCGACTTCTCGCCGAATATAGCTTTGAGAAGTCTCTCTTCGGGAGTAGGATCGGCTTCGCCCTTAGGCGTAACCTTACCTACGAGAATATCGCCGGAGTGAACTTCGGCGCCCACGCAGATGATACCGTCCTCGTCAAGATATTTGAGCACGTCGTCGCCGAGATTGGGAATATCTCTCGTTATCTGCTCCTCTCCGAGCTTCGTATCTCTGGCTTCGGTCTCGTACTCTTCTATATGGATAGACGTAAATACGTCGTCCTTTACCAAATCTTCGTTAATGAGGATAGCGTCCTCGTAGTTATAACCTTCCCACGACATGAAGCCGATGAGAATATTGCGTCCGAGCGAAAGCTCTCCGTTATCGGTAGACGGACCGTCGGCAAGTATCATGCCCTTGACGACCTTATCTCCCTTCTTTACTATAGGACGCTGATTGATGCAAGTGCCCTGGTTGGATCTCTTGAACTTGAGCAATTCGTATGTATCGCTCTGACCGCTAGGCATATCGACTCTGATTCTGTCGCCGCTGACGTATCCTACGATACCGTCGTTCTTCGCCACTACCATAACGCCCGAATCGTACGCTATCTTGTTCTCCATACCCGTGCCGACTATAGGAGCCTGAGGTTTGATGAGCGGAACTGCCTGACGTTGCATGTTAGAACCCATGAGCGCTCTCGACGTATCGTCGTGCTCAAGGAACGGAATGAGCGACGCAGCGACGGAAATGAGCTGCTTCGGAGAAACGTCCATGTAATCGACGTCTTTTGCGTCGTATTCCTTTATATCCTCTCTGTAACGGCAGTTAACACGCGGTCTTTCGAATCTGCTGTCCGCGGTAAGCGGCTCGTTAGCCTGAGCTACGACGTACTTGTCCTCTTCGTCAGCCTGAAGGTAATGCACTTCTTTGGTGACTATACCAGTCTCTTTATCGACCTTTCTGTAAGGAGCTTCGATGAAGCCGTATTCGTTGACTCTCGCATAAGTTGCAAGCGACGAAATAAGACCTATGTTCTGACCTTCCGGCGTCTCTATAGGACATATTCTTCCGTAGTGAGTATAGTTGACGTCACGAACTTCGAAACTTGCTCTCTCTCTGTTAAGACCGCCGGGTCCGAGAGCCGAGAGTTTACGCTTATGAGTAAGCTCCGCTATAGGATTGTAATGATCCATGAACTGCGACAACTGCGAAGAACAGAAAAATTCCTTTACTACGCTCGTTACCGGCTTTATATTGATAAGAGACTGCGGAGTAGCCTTCTGCTCGTCGTCCGACGAATTGCTCATTCTCTCTCTTATTACTCTCTCGAGTCTCGTGATACCCAGTCTGAACTGGTTGGTCATGAGTTCGCCGACCGAACGCACTCTTCTGTTAGCGAGGTGGTCGATATTGTCGACGCTGCCGAAACCGTGGCAAAGACCTATATTGTAATTGACCGTAGCTATTATATCTTCGAGCGTGATGTGCTTTTTGACAAGCTCCTCTACATTCTCCTTAACTAGGCTCTTGAGCGCTTCAGCATCGCCGTTTGAGGCTTCGAGGAGCTTCTTGAGCGTCGGATAATATACGTGCTCCAAAATACCGAGTTCTCTCGGATCGACGTCTACATACGCGGAAAGATCGACGGTAGCGTTACCTATCGTCTTGAATCTCTTCTTCTCTTCGCCGCTCTTAGTATCGTTTCTCTCGAGATATACCACGTTAACGCCTGCGTTCTGTATCTCCCAAGCCTTGCTCTCGCTGACCTTTTCGCCCTTTGTAGCAAGAACTTCGCCGTCCTCGGTGATAACGTCCTCGGCAAGCGTGAAGCCCGTTATACGTCTTGCGAGCGACAGCTTCTTATTGAACTTATACCTTCCTACTCTTGCAAGATCGTATCTTCTCGCGTCGAAGAAAGTATTATTGATGAGAGCCTTTACGCCGTCCATAGTAGGCACTTCGCCCGGACGGAGTCTCTTATAAAGCTCTATCATAGCGTCTTCCGAGTTGCGCGCGGAATCCTTAGCTATAGTGAGCTCTATCGTCTCGTCGTTTCCGAATAACTCCTTGAGCTCTTCGTCCGTACCGAAACCGAGCGCTCTCATAAGAGTAGTTCCCGATATCTTCCTATTCTTATCGACATTGACCCAAAGAATACCGTTGCTGTCCTGTTTGAATTCAAGCCATGCGCCTCTGTTCGGAATTACCGTAGCGTCGTAACGCATTACGCCCGACTTGTCGAGAGTAGAACCGCAATAAACGCTTGGGCTTCTGACAAGCTGGCTGACGATAACTCTCTCCGCGCCGTTGATTATGAACGAACCGTTCTCCGTCATGAGAGGAATATCTCCCATAAATACTTCCGATTCGGTAACGACACCCGTATCCGTTCTTTCGAGTCTCGCCTTCACTTTAAGCGGCAACGCATAAGTTGCATCTCTGTTCTTGCATTCCTGAACGTCGTACTTGCTCTCGCCCTCGAGAGTATAGCCGTCGAAATAGAGCTTGAATCTTCCCGAAAAGTCAACGATCGGACTGAAATCGGCAAGAACCTCGCCTATGCCCTGTTCGAGGAACAACTTGTAAGAGTCTTTCTGCAACTCAATTAGATACGGTATGTCGAGAGTATCTTCGATTTTCGAAAATGTAAATCTCTCGGTATTTCCGTACTTAACTTTCTTAAGCATTTGATCCTGAGACATATGTCACGCTCCTTAAAAAATCTATTTTCAAATTTTGCCAATAAAATGTGTAAAACGCGATATTCCCCTTACCCATTACGCTCATGATATCCAAATGGGCAGTATACCACTTATACAATAATTATGCACTGTAAATAGTATCATAGTGTTTTCAAGCAAGTCAAGCGAATTTTTATTGATATCTAAAGAATTTTAATTAAATTCTTATATTTTTCGGCATCATCCCATAAAATACGACGCATTTTTCAAATAACTCTCGACTTATAGCGTAATTCTTCAGGGCTGTATATGTTGACAGTCACCTCTCGCTATGCTACAATATATATTGTTTATTATATTTATATATAGTCGCCTTTTATATACAGTAACTGCCGATAACGAGCCGAGCGGCGTAGATCCGCCTATGCGCGTAAGGCGAAAAACGGATAATTCCGCAAACTCCGTCTTCGCGACTTGAAAGCGGCGAGAACGGTAACGGTATTATGGGAATACGGTAACCGCAGGAGATAACTATGGCTATCAACATATATTTCGATTTTGATATGACGCTCGCCTACCGCATCATGATGTGGACGGATACCGTAAGAGAGCTCCTTCTCGAAGAATGCGTAGTCGTAAAACGCGAAGATATACGCCCTTTTTATACGTTTAACGGTTACCCTTGGAACAGACCCGATCTCAGCCATGAAGAATTCTTCAAAGGCAAAGAATGGTGGCAGAATTCAAAGGACTTCCTTATCGAAGGTCTTATCGAAAAGGGTCTTACCGACGAAGCCACCGCAAGACGCGTCGCTGACAAGTTCCCATCAAGGTTCGCCGATATTCGATACTGGCGGCTGTTTAGCGATACTCTGCCCGCCGTTAAAAAATTAAAAGAGCTGGGCTATAGCGTAAATATTCTTTCAAATCACGTGCCCGAAGCCCGTGAAATAATAACTAAGCTCGGCATTATAGACGAATTCGACAGAGTGATACTCTCTTCGGAGGTCGGATATGAAAAGCCAAACGAAGCCATATTCAAAATAGCCGTTTACGGTCGCGAAAACGATATAAACGTCATGGTAGGCGACAACTTCAACGCCGACGTAAAGGGCGCCATAAACGCCGGAATGAAGGCTATTCTGGTAAGAGAGAACAACTCCGGAAACTACAAATACTATCTCAAGGACCTAAACGGACTCGACGCAATGATAAAAGAGGTAATAAATAATGAGACTTGATAAATATCTTAAGGTATCGAGAATAATAAAACGCCGCGCCGTTGCGAACGAAGCGTGCGACAACGGACGCGTCACGATAAACGGACGCGTGGCGAAAGCGGGAACGGTTGTCAACGTAAACGACGAAGTTACGATAGCTTTCGGTGACAAGCTCTTCGCTTTCCGCATACTGTCGATAAACGAAAACGCAAAGAAAGAAGATACTGCGTCCATGTACGAAATAATGACGGACAAGATAAAAAGCTGACGCTATAAAACGCGGCAATCGTAAATAACGACTGATATCCGAGGACTTCCCTCCGCCCCGCTTTATATTTCGCAGCGACGGCGGCGGCAATATCGAACTTCGATATTTTGCGCTATATACCGACAAAAATTATTATATTATTTATCCGACGCTATCGGATAATAGAACCGAAGGAGAATGAGTTTGATAAACGCGATCATTCCGTGCGGAGGAGTGGGAAAACGCTCGGGACTAAGCTATAACAAAATATTTTATCCGATAGACGGCGCTCCGCTCATAGTAAAGACGGTGCGAGCTTTTCTCTCCGTCGAGGAAATAACGAAGATAATCGTCGTATATAACGAAGCCGACAGGCTCCGTATGGAAGAACTCTTCGGCGATAACGAAAAGATAGTCTTAACAGTCGGCGGCGAAAGCAGGAGCGAATCGGTGAAAGCGGGACTTGACGCCGTTGACGGCGACGCCGAATACGTCGTTATCCACGACGGGGCGCGGCCGTTCGTTACGGACAAGCTTATAAAGAGCGTGATAGACGCCGCTAAAGAAGAAACGGGCGGCGCGACGCTCTATATTCCCGTTACCGATACTATAAAACGCGTCCTGAACGGCGAAATAGACTCGACTCCGAACAGAGACGAATATGCGCTCATACAAACTCCGCAGGCGTTCAATACCGAAAAACTCAAATACGCATACTCGCGTCTTAAAGAACCGCTGAGCGACGACACGCAGGTATTCGAAAGATTCTTCGGCGGCGTAAAACTCGTATCGGGAGATAAAAATAACGTCAAGATAACTTCGAAAGAGGATCTGCCCGTCTCCTACCGCTCGGGAATCGGTTACGACACTCATCGCCTTGTCAAGGGACGCAAGCTGATACTCGGCGGCATCGACATACCTCACGAGAAAGGACTTTTAGGTCATTCAGACGCCGACGTATTGACTCACGCGATAACGGACAGCATACTGAGCGCTTCGGGAGAGCGAGATATCGGCGTGCTTTTCCCCGATAACGACGCAAAATATAAGGACATATACAGCATATCTCTACTTAAAGAAGTATATAGGATAATAACCGCGAAAGGCTATAGCGTAGTTAATATCTCCGCGGTCGTCATGGCAGAAAAGCCAAAACTTCGCGACTATATCCCGCTAATGGCGAAAAAACTCGCCGATACTCTCGGCATAGACGAAACAAGCGTCAACATATCCGCGACCACTACCGAAGGTATCGGACTCGTCGGCAGAGAGGAAGGCATATCTTCTAAGGCCGTATGTTTACTCAAATCGGAGGTTTTATAATGCTTGGAAAATTTCTCGACGAACTGAATAAAGAAGCGACAAGAAAGGGCGTCACGGAAAGCGACGTAAGCGGACTCGACGAACACTATACCGCGCTCTTTAATAAATACATAAAGCTCGGACAGAGCGAATTCGATATAATAAGACATTTCGGCGACCCCGAAAAGATAATATCCGATTATCTTTTGAGCGGAGAAATACCTCCGTCCGATATGGACGAATCTCTCCCTGCCGCGTTCATTCCCGAGTTCCTCATAAGAGAGGACGAGATAGCGGCTATGGATACCGATGAAATATCAAAAAAGAAAGAAAAGACGGAATATAAGCATGAAGTAATGAGCCGCAAGGCTCTCATTATCAACGACATCTTCTTGATAACTCCGGGACTTCTTATCGCCGCGTTCGGCGTGATAGCTCTCGCCGTCGTCTCCGTGTTTATGACCGCGGGAAGCGTCGTTCAAATGTTCGCGTGTTGGAATCTTGCGACTACAGCTGAGAAATGGGGCGGATTCGCTCTATCCGTAGTCGTCCTCGTTATGTCCGCGCTCTTCTACGTCCTAATAGTATGGATAGTAAAACTCATCGTCGGATATATGAGATCTTACGTAAAGAATCACAAGGAATGTTGGGAGAAAAACGTATAACAAAAAGCGATACTATCGCTTTGAAAATTAAATTTTGAGACAGCTTCTATCGGAAATATCTCAAAATCGGTACGCGATAATTACTAAATAATAATGATAAGAGATATAGAAGAAAAAGACAGAGAAATATTTATCGCTATGTGCGAAGAATTCTATTCATCCACCGCCGTGTCTCACAGCGTTCCTAAAAGTCACTTTGAAAGAACCTTCGAGGTCGTGACCCATAACTCTCCCTATTATAAAGGATATATGCTCGAGTACGAGGGAAAGACAGTCGGATACGGACTCGTACAGCTCTCCTATTCTAACGAAGCGGGCGGTATGCAGATGTTCCTCGAAGAACTGTATATTCGCGAAGGATACAGAAACAAGGGACTTGGCAAAGAGTTTTTCGAACGCGTCTACGCATCGAGAGACGACGTCGTACGTTATAGGCTCGAAGTCACCGCCGTAAACGAAAGAGCGATATCCCTTTACAAAAGGCTGGGATATGAAAACCTCGACTACGTACAGATGATAAAAGACGTTGATAAAGATCCCCAATAATATAAATGCTATAAAGTATTAAAACTTAAAATTCAAGGCGAACCGAATTAACCGATTCGCCTTTTTTGATTTTTCCGTACGTCGAAATCTCATCGTTCGTATCTTAAATGTTAGATGAACCAAACGCTTTCGGCAAGCTCTTCATAACAATCTTTTTCTCTATCCGATGAAAAATTTATTTCTTCGAACTCGTCGCCGTACTCTTCTCTCATAAAGAATCGTAGTTCGCGAACATCTTCAAAATCGTATTCTCTGCATATCCTGTCAATAGCTCTCTTCTGTTCTTTAGTAAATATCGACTTTCTCATAACATCTCCTCAACGGTACTTTGACATCAGACTATCAAAAAACGTGACTATGAATACTATTATCGCTACCATTCTTTTCCTCTCCTTTGTTCTTACGCAATACATTTTATATTTTAATTATACAATATAAAATATGACATTTCGGTCATATTGAAAAAATTTATAAAAAATTTTTCTGCAACGGTTTTTATCGATCGTAAAAACAAATAGAAATATATGCAAACAAAAAACGCAACCTTGATAAAAGATCGCGTTTTAACGATTTTAACGTTTGATCACCAGTACTTGAATTCCGCGTCTTCTATATCGAAAACGTCTGTAACGAGCCCTTCGGCGAATTCCTGCTCATGGCTCACGAGAATTATCGCTCCCTGATATGACTTCAGCGATTCTTTAAGCGAATCCTTCGCCTTGACGTCGAGATGATTGGTAGGCTCGTCCAGTATCAATATATTGCTGTCGCGTTGCATCATGACGCACAGCTTGATCCTGACCTGCTCTCCTCCGCTGAGGAGCGAAACGGGCTTCGTCGACATCTCCTTCTTTATTCCCACTCTGGCGAGCTGATTGCGGCACTCTTTCTGTCCCATCTTCGGGAATATCTCGTTAAGATAGGTTATTCCCGTATAGTCGGTATCCTTAAAGTTAAGATCCTGTTCGAGATATCCGATTTTGGAATTGACGTGAAAATGCGTTTCTCCTCCGAGCTTCGGCACTATACCTAGGAGCGTCTTGATGAGCGTTGACTTGCCTATTCCGTTAGTTCCCCTTATCCATAGTTTCGTATCGCTCTTCATATGTATGTTAATGGGCGGTAATAGCTGTCTTTCGTAACCTATCTTGAGATCCTTGACGACTAGCATATCGTTGGTGTGCAGCATAACGTACGGAAAAGAAAATTCGGCGTCCTCGAAAGTTACGGGTTTATTCATAACGTCTATCCTATCGAGCATCTTTTTACGGCTGTTAGCCATGCCCGCCGTCGCGGCGCGCGCCTTGTTCTTCGCTATATATTCCTCCATCTTCTTTATCTCACGCTGTTGGCGTTCGTACGCTTCCGCGTATTGCTTACTGTTCATCTCGTGCTGTTCGACAAAAGAATTATAGTTGCCCGAATATCTCCTTATTTCTCCGTTTTCGACGTTGATAATGAGTTTGCACGTATCGTTAAGAAATTTCGTATCGTGCGATACTAATAGGAAGGTCCCTTCGAACTCATTCAAATATTTCGTCAGCCAGTCGATATGCTCTATATCGAGGAAGTTCGTCGGCTCGTCGAGAAGCATAACGTCGAGTTTCTCGAGCAGCAGTTTTGCGAGCATAAGTTTTGCCCTCTGTCCGCCGCTAAGCGTTCCTACCAGAGTATCGTACCCGAATATATGTATGCCTAAACCGTTGGCTACCTTCTTGATAGTCGCCTCAATATCGTAAAATCCCGAACGCTCGAGTTCTTCGTTCATCTTCGCGCTGCGATTGATGAGAGTGTCGAGCCTATCCATATCGTCGCCGACCTCCGACATATCCTCGTAAAGTTTTTCAAGTCTCTCGTTGAGAGAGAAAAGATGGTCGAACGCGCCCTTCAAGTATTCCATTACGCTGAGCGATTTATCAACCGTAGCATGCTGATCGAGATAGCCCCACCGTATACCGCTGAGCCACTTCACTTCGCCTGCATCCTGCATCACGCGTCCGGCTATAATATTCATGAACGTCGACTTGCCGGCGCCGTTGAGTCCGACTATGCCAGCGTGTTCGCCGTTATTTATCTTGAGCTCGGCGTCTTCGAAAAGAACCTTGCTGTCATACATATGAGTAAGTCCGTTAATACTGAGTACGCTCATTGTAACACCTCTTTGAAATATGTATCATTCTATCATACGGCGGCATATCTTGGCAAGCGTTTATACTTGGCTCGCCGTAACGCTGCCGACGCGCTCGCCGTCTTCAAATACGATAGCTTCGTTCGCCAAAACGTATACGGTATCCTCGCCGTTAAAGACTTTTTCCGCGGCTTCTTTCCTCTTTATCTCGTCGGCATGACAAACTATATTTTTATCAACGAGCGATATTCCATTCACCCTGCAATATTCGTCGCTCTCTCCTCTCTCTAGCATATAGTCGCTCAAAGATTCGGCAAAGAGATACATCGCGCCCGCGCTGTTTCCTGCGATAACGGCGCCCCTTTCGTACGCCGCCTTAACGAGCTCCTCTATTCCCATACTCGAAAATTCGTCTATCATATGTTTATAATCGCCGCCGCCGATATAGATAATATCGGCTTTAGACAATTTTTCCGCTATTCTGTCTCGGTTCATTTCTCCGTTTTTATACAGTACAACGTCGGCTTTGCACTTGAGTTTAGAAAACGCCTTAAAAAAACTGTTCGTATAAGGTTTCGACTCATGGCTCGCTTGCGGAAGAAAGACGGCGTACGGCTTGTTCTTTCCCTCTGCAAAAGCGTTACTCTCGACAAGCGAAACTATACGCTCGTTGATCTCTCCTTGTCCTCTCAGTTCTCCTCCGCCTACCGCTACTATTCTCTTCATAAAGTCTCCTTTCAATGATCTTATCTAAAAAATATGCGTGATTTTGTCCGACGCATAAGTTCAAACCAAACCGCGCTTTTTATTAAAGCAAGCGTGTTTAGCGTATCCGGAATTTTAATCATTATCCGAATACTTTACTATATTAAGATAGTATCCCCATAAGAGATACTATCGTTATGCGTTCATATTTCGTTAGAATCGGGTTCTTCACCTTTACGCTTTTATCTTATCCGATATCTCCGCGTACTCTTTCGAATCGGGAGAATATATTCTCCACTTTTCAGTATGCGTCGCGCTATCGCCTGCGCTCAACGTATACATCGGAGAGAGCGACTCTATCTCGGTCATTCTAAATGACGTATATATCTCGAGATTGCACATATTGTCGGGATATTTGACGCCGCTTGCGAACGGCGCGAAACTCTTTTCGAACATACCGAACGAATATATCTCGTACGCCTTTCCTATCGGCGAAAGAGTGCCGATCTTGAGATTATTATCGCTGTCTACGGAAGCGTCCTGCTTTATTACGAACGCGTCGTTCCTCAAATCAAACCTTTCGTCGCGAACGTTATCGTAACTCCAAAGCACGAGATTTCTGTTCGAAAGCCAGCCTGTATCTTCGGCGCTAAGCGGTGCGTAAGCTATGCCGTTCGGCGCGGTAACGGTGAGCGCCCACAGCGAACACTCCATTTTCTCGCCGCCGACTTTATCGAATCTATGCTCGAGCGTTATCTCGCCGTCGTCAGACATTGTTATCTTGACGCTCTTTTTGAGCCCCGTCATCTTCTCCGCGGCAGAGGTAAATACTGCGCCGTTTTCGATATACTCAACTTCTACGGGATAGTTATCGGGAGCGTAAGTCGCAAATTCCTCTTCCGACTTCCAAAGTCTGTGCCCGCCGTATATATGCCAGCTTTCACCTCTCTTAAAGTTCTTATCAAAGTATTCTCCGCCAAGATTGATAGCGTCGTTGATATCCTCGTACATAAAGTTACTGCCGCCCTTAAAGCCCAGATATATAACTCTCGGACCTATATCCGTCGTGACCTTTAGCTCGATTTTGCCGTTAGTGATATTCACCACGTTGCCGAATATAGAATACGTCTCTTTACTTATCGTGACCATTTCATATCTCCTTTGAAGACGCCTTATAACGTCTTCCGTTAACGCGTCATAATATAGTTATATCTATTATACCACCTCTTCTTTTTATTGTAAATAGCGAAAACAAAAAAGAGACCGCAAAATTGCGATCTCTTGATTTGTTTCGTATCAAATTATTCAGTCGTTCTCAGTAAACGTACGAAGAATTAATGCTGACGTTGATATTAGTAGAAAGTCCGTCTGCAAGAACAGCATTTATGATGCCGTCAAGACCGTCGGGCAACGAGAAGTTCGGAATAAGCGCCGGAAGCATATCGTTAAGCACCTTGCCGAGCATAGTTGCGCTGATAGTTACTCTCATGGTATCGCTGATCTGCATCTTGTTGATCTTCCAAGCGTCTGCATCCTTATCGAACTTGAGATCCATATTCATCTTCACCGTACCGAAGTCGATAAGAGTACTAAGACCCTCTTTTACGTCGGTAGTTCCGAGAAGCGGCTCCAAAATATTCTCGGTCAAGTGTATCTGCTCTTCCTGATCAATATACTTATCCGCATAAGCGTTTACTGCGGTCTGAGCTATTTCGAATACTCTGTCGAGATTAGCGGGAGCTTCGGAAGTGATCTTGTTACCGCTCTTGTTGACCGTAACGGTGCCGAAATCAAAGAGCGAAAGCGACAAATAGTTATCGTCGATGAACTTCTTTATCTTCTTGTCGAGCTGAGCGTCGTCGCTGTACTCTGCGAGCGGAGCAAGAAGATCTGCAACGTTCTCATCGAGCTTGATCTCGGTGGGTTTGTATATAGCGCCGAGCGGATTGCCGTCGCCGTCCTTAAGGAAACTAAGCTGATTACCGCTCTTATCCTTAACTTCGTTAAGTCCGTAAATCGTAAGATTCGTGAGTTTAGCGCGAGTCTTGTTATAAGAAAGACCTACTTCGAATCTAACTTTCGAAAGATTAGCGATAGCGGTCGGGTCGATATTCGGAGCGCCTTGGATACCTGCCAAAACACCGCTGAGGATGTTAGCGATCGAACCGTAAAGCTCTGCCTGAATATTGCTGACCTTAGCGCTGACGTTAAGCTCGTTGTTCTTAACTTCTCTGATGATATTGATGTCGACATTGTTGAGCCTGATACCGCCCATACTGCTTATTTTAATATCAATGCCGCCTATCTTGATGTCGTCGGTAATAGTCTTGGTCTCTGCGTCGGACTCGATGAATCCTTCCTGCAACGTGCTGATAGCCTCCTCGCCCTTAAGCGGAGTTCCGCCGGAACAAGCGACCATACACAGCATAGCTACTGCAAGAACCAACGCTACCGCGAGCATCAAAACTTTGCTCATTTTTTTACTCATAACGAATAATTCCTCCTAAAAGAATTTGATTTTTATTATTTATATTTTATATCCAAATGATTTTAATGTCAATACAAATCGAACGAATTAACGTATCTTAAATATTTCTTAATCTTTATTTTACATATGCTGATACGTTTGCCGTTATATTAAGAAATATATTTTCCTTAATTCGCCGATTTCAAATTTATTTAATATTATTTTTTACTTACAGCAGGATGATAGCCTTCCTTTTCGAGGAATTTTATCTCCATGTTTATATTATTTACGAATTCTTGGTTATTACGCGTCTTGACAAGCATTTGTATGAGATTTTCTGCGGCGTCTTGATTTTCGCCGTCCGCAAGGAGCCTTCTCATGCCCATAACGCCGTAGTATTCGTTCTCGCTAAGGAGCAGTTCTTCTCTTCTCGTGCCGCTCTTGTTGAGATCGACAGCGGGGAATATTCTCTTTTCGGAGAGCTTTCTGTCAAGGTGTATCTCCATATTGCCCGTACCCTTGAACTCCTCGTATATGACGTCGTCCATCCTGCTGCCGGTATCGACTAGCGCGGTAGCTATTATTGTTAGACTTCCGCCGTTCTCGATATTACGCGCCGCTCCGAAAAATCTCTTTGGCGAATGCAGCGCGCCGGGGTCTATACCTCCAGAAAGAGTCCTTCCCGTCGGCGGTATCGTAAGGTTATACGCTCTTGCGAGTCTCGTTAAGGAATCCATTATGACGACGACGTCCTTCCCCATCTCGACGCTTCGCTTCGCCCTCTCGATGAGTAGTTCCGCGCTCTTAGCATGGTGGTCGGGAGTCTCGTCGAACGTCGAATATATGACTGTGCCGTTTATCGACCTCTTCATATCGGTGACCTCTTCGGGACGCTCGTCTACGAGAAGAACGTACATCTCGACTTCGGGATAATTGGCGGTTATCGCGTTGGCGATGAGCTTGAGAAGGGTGGTCTTGCCGGCTTTCGGCGGCGAAACTATCATAGCCCTCTGTCCTTTTCCGATAGGAGCGATAAGATCGATACACCTTATTGCGAAATCGTTCTTTCTTCCTGCGTTCTCGAGTTTGAATCTCTCGTTCGGATATATCGGTATAAGATTATCGAAATTGGGGCGACTCTTGAGATTGAACGGAGGCAAACCGTTGACTTCCGTTACCTTGAACACTGCCGGCTGGCGGTTGTCCTGAAGCATTCTCGTCTGTCCTTTTACGTGATCGCCCTTTCTAAGTCCCAACATTTTGATGAGTTTTTGCGGTACATATGCGTCGTTTTTACTGTTTTCGCAATTCTCCGCCCTCAAAAATCCATAGCCGTCCTGAAGTATCTCGAGCCAACCTTCTCTCTCCATAGAGCTCTCTTCTGCCTCTTCTGCGCTATCCGATTTTAACTCCTCTTTCCCCTGTCCGTAATAGGCGTTGTTTCTGCCGCGCGGCGGCTCTGAGACGTTGTCCGCTACGGAAACGAGCGTCGATACGGGTTCCGCGGTTATCGGCTCGTCGGCCTTGTCTATATCTATAAGACGCGTGCCGCCGTCCGCCGACGTTACTATCTTGATAGTCTTGGGAGGACGTCCTCGCTTTGTCTTATTCTCCTCGGGTTTTATCTTTCCCGACTGGATGTCCAAAATAGTCTGAATAAGATCGGCTTTATTCGCCGTAGTCGGCGACTTCGCTCCCATTTCTCTGCCCAAGGTACGAAGTTCGAAAATACCGAGATTCTCAAGTTCTTCCTTAGTATAAGTAATGTTGGTTGCCATACTATAACTCCTTTGCGTCAAACGACGCTTCCTACTCATAAGAATAGCATATTAAAAATCAATGAAATAAACAAACAAAACATTAGATCGAATTTTAACAAAATGTCTCATTGTGTCGAAATTCATCGTAATTACTATTAAATAATGTTATATCCGTAAATCTTCCCTAAACCGAACAATAAAAATATATACAAAATATTTGATTTAATGCGGCGGTAAGGAAATTATTTTCCTTACCTTATTCGCATTATTTTTCAAGAACTATAACTTTGGTCGAATCGCTGTCGAATCTTCTGTCGAACTCTATCGTGTTGCTGCCGGCATATACTATCGCCTCGTCGTCGAAAAGCCGCAGAAAATCATCAAGCCTGTCTATATCCATATCGCTATCGCGCGTCTTGTAGTGCATCGGAATAACTATATCCGGCATGATGAGGTCGACGTAATTCTTCGCCTCCTCAGCATCTATCGTATAGTTCCCTCCGACGGGAATAAGCAATACGTTGACAGAACCGAGCGCCTCCACGAAAGATATCTGACATTCCTCTCCTATATCTCCGAGATGACATATATCGACGCCGTCCATACCTATCGTAAATACGCGGTTTTCTCCGCGTTTTGCTCCTTGATTGCGGTCATGGTAGCTCCTTAACGAAGCTATATGTACGCCGTCTATCTCGAACGCGCCTATACTGTCAAGCACTATAGGCTCGCCCTCGATCCTATCCAAAGCGTCGTGATCATTGTGCGAATGACTGACGGTGACTATATCCGCCTTTACTTTCGGCATTTCGTAACCGACTATTTTCGCATCGTAAGGATCGGTCACAACGACCGCGCCGGTTGACTCTTCGAGCCTGAACGAGGAGTGTCCCAGCCATGTAATCTTCATCATTACCTCCCGTTAACATATATTATGTAACAACTATAGAGAAGATACCGACGGGAGCCTAATAACCGACTCCGCGTCCTTCTTCATCCTCTATTTTACTTCTTATCGTGGAATTTGTCAATAAGTTCGTTGATTTTATCGTGCGGATCGAGCAGTCCCGAAAGAGACTTGTTCTGATTGCTTGCCGCGATGATGTAGGCTATGAACTTAGACATATCTGCCTCGACGAACCATTCTTTTTCGCGTAGCGCCGGCGAAACGTATGTAAGATTGGTGCTGAGAACAGCGGTAAAAAGACCCTTTTTATACGCTTCGTCGAACTTCTCAACGCCCTCCGTGAAGAGACCGTACGTAGCGGTAAGGAATATCTTATTACATCCTTTCTCCTTGAGTTCCGTACAGAGTTTGAGTACGGAATCGCCGGTCGCGATGATATCGTCGGCTACGAATATATCCTTTCCCTTAACGTCGTTACCGATGTAGTCGTGCGCCACTATCGGATTGCGTCCGTTGACTATCGTCGAATAATCTCTTCTCTTATAGAACATTCCGAGATTGACGCCGAGCACCGAAGCGTAATAGATATTACGCGACATCGCGCCTTCGTCGGGACTCACTATCATAAACGTATCCTTATCGAGACACATATCGGGGAATCTTCTGAGAAGAGCCTTTAGTATCTGATAGGTCGGCATAAAGTTATCGAAGCCGACGAGCGGGATAGCGTTCTGAACTCTCGGGTCGTGCGCGTCGAACGTGATAATGTCGGATACGCCCATGATCTCGAGTTCTCTGAGCATCTGAGCGCAGTCGAGCGACTCGCGCGCGTTACGTCTATGCTGTCTGCCGCCGTAAAGTATAGGCATAACGACGGTTATCTTCTTCGCTTTGCCCCCGATAGCCGCTATGATCCTCTTGAGATCGGTATAATGATCGTCGGGAGACATACGGTTCTCGGCGCCGAACATATTGTAAGTCAACGAATAGTTGCCTACGTCGCAAAGGATATATACGTCCTTTCCTCTCACTGTTTCGTTGATAAGAGCCTTACCGTCGCCCGTCGTGAATCTCGGGCATTTATTATTGATAAGGAAAGTCTTTCTCTCAAAAGACTTGTTACATTTTTTAGCCTCCTGATTGAACCAGTTGACAAGGTAGTAATCTACCTGTTTCCCCATATTCTCCGCGCTCTGCATCGCAATGATAGCGAGCTCGGACTTGTCTTCGTCAAAATTAAATATTGACTCGAAAAACGGTGCCATTTTAACCTCCGATACTTCTTATATGTATATCTGAATTTTATTTTTCAAAAGTTTGCCGACGATACTTATACGATATTGCATATCCTTAACGTATCGCTTTTTCCGACGGGAAATCTACTTACTCGATGAAGCAATCGTATTCTATTCGCTGAAGAGATTGTTCGACTCGAACTCCGCCTCCGTGCTGATGTAAACGTTGAGCTTTTTGAGCACGCTCTCGTCGTCTTTAGAGAGCATGACCGTCGAGTGAGCCTCGCATCTATCCAAAAGTTTCAGCTTGGAAATCGCAAGTTTCGCAACGGGACTCGTCGCGGCGCATATACTGAGAGCGATAAGGACCTCTCTTAACGAAAGCACTCTCTTATGCTCGTGCAGACTGTCCTTTTTGAGCTGAAGTATAGGCTCCAATACTATCGGAGAAATGAGATCTATCTCGTCGTCTATCTTTGCGAGAGTCTTGACCGCGTTGAGAACTACGCTCGCCGCCGCCGAAAGTATCTCCGTCTGTTTGCCGGTCACTATCTTTCCGTTATGAAGCTCTACGGCGATAACGGGAACGCCTCCTACTGCGTACGATTTGTCAAGCGACGCTTGCACAACCTTTCTGTCGGCGATAGTTATACCGAGATCGCTCATCAAAAGCTCGATCTTTTCCTTTGCTCCTATGTCGCCAAGTCCCTGCTTGTAATCGCAGCAAGCCTTGTAATAACGTCTCAAAACTTCCTGTTTCGCGGCGTCTTGAACAGCGTTGTCGTCGACTATCGCGTAACCCGCCATATTGACGCCCATATCGGTCGGCGATTTATACGGCTCTTTATTCATTATCTTACTAAGTATAGCTTTGACCACGGGAAATACTTCGATATCTCTGTTATAGTTGACGGACATCGAACCGTAAGCCTCGAGATGAAAGTGATCTATCATATTGACGTCCTTAAGATCTGCCGTTGCCGCTTCGTACGCGACGTTGACGGGATGCTTCAGCGGTATATTCCATATCGGGAACGTCTCGAACTTTGCATATCCGACCTTGTTGCCGAGCTTGTACTCGTGATAGAGCTGACAAAGACACGTCGCAAGTTTTCCGCTGCCGGGACCCGGCGCGGTCACTACGACGAGCGGTCTCGTCGTGGGAATATACGGATTCTTGCCGTATCCTTCGTCGCTGATTATAGTGTCTATATCGGTAGGATAGCCCTTTGTCTTGGTATGTATATATACCTTTTCGCCTCTTCTTTCGAGTTTCTTTTTGTATATATCCGCTTGAGCCTGTCCTTCGTACTGAGTAATGACCACACTGTTGATATATATATCGAGAGCTCTCAAATTGTCGATAAGTCTCAATACGTCGGAACCGTAGTTGATGCCGTAGTCCGCTCTTATCTTGTTCTTTTCAAGATCTCTCGCGTTTATAGCGATGATTATCTCCGCCTTATCCTTGAGTTTTTGAAGTATCTTGACTTTTGCGTTTACGTCAAAGCCGGGAAGAACTCTCGAAGCATGACAGTCGTCGAAAAGTTTGCCGCCGAATTCGAGATAGAGTCTCGAGCCCGTCTCTTCTATACGTCGAAGTATCTCTTCGGTCTGTCTTTTAGTGTATAATTCGTTATCAAAACCAAATTTCATAAAACGTACCTCTTTAGCGATAAGAGCCTCTCGCTCTTAAAAAAATCTCACGATCAATCCCTTGTATATATTATCATTAATAGAAATTTATTTCAATAGAATTCGCTCACTTTCTATTAAAAAATTAAGTATAAAATACGGCGGCGAAAAGTATTCTTTTCACCACCTCTAAGCTCTGCTTATAATTGTTTGAAAGTAGTATTTATTCGCCTTTGGCGTCTTGAAGCATTTCGCGCGGATAACGTTTTGTCTGCGAGAGCGAAATAACGAACGAAACGATAACGCCGACAATTATCGGAATAATTGCAATCGTAGGCGCAAGCGTTTCGATGCCCTTTATCGCAACTCTTCCGATAAGTACCGTCAAGGTATTAGCAAATATCGGAACAGCCGCGTAAGACAATGCAAAACCTATAAGGAACGCTATTAAGTTCATTATAAGTACGAGCGTAGTATATACGAGTCCGACGCCGCTTCTTCCTACGCCGAGCGATCTCAACACGCCGTTTCGCCGTCTGTCCGCCTTCGACAACTGAATAACGTAAAGCAAATTCATAATAACGGCAGTCGTCATAAAGAGGATCGCCGCGATACCGAACATGGGACCGACTATCTCATAATTCCTCATATAATTCATCGTATCTTCCATCGCCCTGCCGATTATCTCGGTAGAAAATTCGTTATTCAAGTCGTTATCCATAAGGAACGATATAGCGCTGACGTCATCGCCTTTGTTTTGCCCTATAGCCACCGCGAATCCCATATACTTCTCGCCGTGGACCAACTGCCCGACGTCGCCGATATAGGCGGTATTATCCAAACTTTCCCCGTCTTCATCGTCTATATATCCTACTACCTTGAACTGATTGAACTCTTTCCCGTAACCTATGTTAAAATAAATGCTGTCCTTTTCGCTGTCTGTAAGACCGTCTACTCCCGTTCCCTTGTCGGCGCCGAGTTTCGTATCGAGTACCGCCTTGCCGATCACCATCTCTCCGTCGCCTAGCTCTTCTATTTCTTCGCCCGTAAGCGATACTATATTGTTCTTTTCCTCTTTGCTTATGAATCTAAACGACGACGTATCGAGACTAACCTTCATTCCTAAATATATAGTCAGCTTAAAGCTGTCCGAATAATTATCGAGAAACTGCTCCGATACTATAGGCGAGCGGTGTCTCAAGTATACCGCGCTAAAGGATCTGTCGTCTCTCTCCAGCAAAGCGCTTCCATCTTTTACGCTCCTATATAGCTCTTCTTCATAAGTATCGACAACGCCTACTACGGTATAACCGCTCTCTTCGAGCGTTACGCCGATGATGTCTTCATATTCCGTCAGTCTGAATTTCCCCGTATCGACAAGACCGTCGAACTGATATTTCGTTATGGCTATCTCTTTTCGTCCCGCAGGCATTTTCCCCGCAAGAAGAGTATATCCGGAATCTTTAAGAAAAGCGTCGTTCTCCGCAACGTATACCGTATCGACGGCAAAATCGTAATATTCCGTGTTAACGGGTTTTTCGCGAGTAATATAGAATCTCTCTTCTATGATTCGCATAAAAGCCTTTTTGCCTTTTATCTCGTTCTCTATAGCTAAACGCTCTTCACTGCTTATCGTTCCGTCTCCTTCTATAAGGGAGATATCTATCTTAGGCTCGTATACTACGAACATATACTTATCTCCGGCTTCGACAGCCGTATTACGGTAAATGCTGACGGCGCCCGTAAAGTAGAAAGACAGAAACAGTATCGCCGCCAAAAAGCACAGCGTTATTACCGAAAACGCAGATATGCTCTTTCTTATGCTCGACTTGAGACTCGCTACGCCGAGCAAGAGATGTTCTCTTATATCAAGCGCGCCGAATCTCTTCTTTTTTTCGTCTTTATTTTCAAAAACATCATTATATGTATCTTTATTTTCCGCTTTTCCTATAAAAGTATCGCTTATTATTTCTCCGTCTTTCATCTCGACGATCCTATCTGCGTACGCTCTCGCGCTCTCGATATCGTGAGTAACTACTATAACGGCTCTATCCCGAGAGGTCTCTTTCAATAGTTCGAAGACTTCTCTTGAATTTTCACTATCGAGATTTCCCGTAGGTTCGTCGGCAAGAAGTACTCCCGACCCTTTCACAATCGCCCTAGCTATCGCAACGCGTTGCTGTTCTCCGCCCGAAAGCTCGTAAGGATACTTCTTTTTAACGTCTATGAGACTCACCCTTTCAAGAGCTTCGTCTATCAAAGCAACATCCTTTTTGCCCGCAAGCGACATCTCGAGTCTCAGATTCTCCTCTACCGTAATACCGCCTATTAGATTGAATTCCTGAAAAACGTAATTGATCTCGTTACGCCTTATATCATCCTTATCCCTTTCCTTAAGCGTAGCGTAATCGTAATTGCCGAGCGATACGTCTCCGCTATCGAAAGGTATGATGAGTCCTATGGCGTTAAGCAACGTCGATTTTCCGGAACCGCTTTCCCCAACTATCGCAGTCATGCCGACGTTCCCTATCTCGAGATTGACGTTATCGAGCGCGAGAACGTCATCGCCGCCCTTTATCTTATAGATTTTAGTGAGTCCCCTTATCTTGATAATACTGCTCATACGCTCACCCCTTATATCGCGTCATATCGGCAGGATTTGCCTTCTTCATTCTGTACAGCGGATAGATAGAAACAACTATCGACACAGCTACGGCTACCAAAAGCATTATCGGGAAATGCCATGCCGCGACCCTAAACGGCGAAACCAAATATACCGCGCCGCTGTAAAAATACTTGGAGAATGACGCTAACACGACCGAAAGAACGTAACCTAAGATCAGCGATAATATTATAACAAATACCGCCTCGATAGCGTATATGAGCCCGACCTCGTTACCCTTCGCTCCCATGCTTCTGAGTATTCCCGCTTCGCGTTCGCTATCGCGTATCGTCATATCGACAAAGCCTATCATAAGGATCAGTCCTATTACTCCGAATATCAGCATAACGGCATAACACAACATATTCGTAAGAGCTATAATATTACCGCCGACGTATACGTCGTGAGATCCTAAAAATAAGAGGTTGAATCCCGAATTCTTCGCGACTTCATATTCAAGCAACTTTCGCACCGTCTTTATATCTTCCGCTCTGTTATTACCGTCAATAAGGAGCGTTGCGCAGCTCGGGTTTTCAATGCCTGCAGTTTTAAGCGGCATAGCGTCGTCGTTTATGTAGCTATATGATGAAGAATCATACCCCGCGCGATAATATCCCACTACTTTTACCTCGGCATTATAGTCGCCGTAGAATTTCATATTAAAATAACCGTCATTCTTTATTTTATCGGGGATCTTTAGAACGTGATTATCCCAATCTTCATAATAGACGCTTGTAAGAAAATTGTCTTCAATATAATCCATACATTCCCGCCAATCGAGGATCGCTTCACCGGCTTCTAAAGGACGCTTATTACCGTCAAAAAATTCAACTAATTCTTCATTATATAGAACGTCGTTACTGCTTTTTATCCTTTCTTCCTTTTCAACAATGCTATAATTGAACCCCATAGCAACTATGTCTTCTAGCGTATATCCTTTGTCCATTAAAAGACTTTCTATAAAAAAATTCAACTCAGCGCTTTTGTAGTTGATATCGGTATAGGTTATGCTGACAGATATATTATCAAGAATTTCTTTATTAGCAACAATGATAGAGTTATGTACCGAATACTCATTATCTATCATCATCGAATTTAGACGACCATGAATCAAATCCCAATTTTCATTTCCCAAAATAGCCTTATATCTTTCATTTAAGTGCGTGTCTACTATGCCAACTATTGTAAAATTTTCATTTTCACCATATTTAGAAATTTTTACAAAAGAGCCAATTATGTTTTTTATATTTATTTTTGTAAAATATTCAAGACATTCTGCCACATATTTGGTAACAGCTATTTCTCTGTCTGTATTCGGCAATCTTCCTTCTATACAATCGAATTTATTTTCCACGTCGCCTTTAAGAAGACAGTTAAAATTGCTATGATAATATCTGCTATCATCATCCGTCCAAGACTCCATTTCTTTACCGTTAACCGTGGAAATGCTTACTCGACTATTAGGCCCGCAATATATAGGAATAACTTTATCGTTTCCTATTTGATTTTTAAGTTTTTTTATCAAATCACTGTTTAATTCACGTACACTCCCAATAGGCCTTATTTCGTCCCTATTTGTCTCATATTCTATCATAACCTCGCTTTCCTGTATCTCATACAATCTATCTACAATAAGAGACGCTTTGTCATATCCTATACCTTCAAGCGTTACGCCTATCGCCGCGAATACCAATACGAAGAGGAGCATAGTAACTACAAGCCGTCCAAATCGCTTCTTAACGTTCTTCATAGCTATCATAAAGCTTACTTTCGGCGATATTACTCGGCTCTTTACGTTATGGTCTCTTTGCGTTTTCTTATTTTCGTCACTATTTCCGTAAACTTTTTCGTCGTTTACGACTTTCCCATCCTTTATTCTTATTATGCTATCGGCGTACTCGCGCGCCAGCTCTTCGCTATGCGTTACCGTAAGGACAAGACTTTCTTTCGAAAGCTCTCTTATGAGTTCGAAAATATTCTTCGAATTTTCGCTGTCCAAATTTCCGGTCGGCTCGTCAAGTAGAATGATATTGGGTCCCTTAACTATAGCTCTCGCTATCGCTACCCTCTGCTTCTGTCCGCCGGAAAGTTCTTCTACCTTCCGTTTCTCCATATCGTAAAGTCCGACTTTGTTAAGAGCTTCTTTTACCAGCGAACTGCTCTCCGCCTTCTCGCTCATACTGAGCCCCATCGCGACGTTCTCGCCCACGGTAAAGCCGTCAAGGAGATTATAGCTCTGAAATACTATTCCGATATTATGTAATCTGAATACGTCTCTTTCTTCGCTCTTTTTAGAAAACATATCAAAACCGTCTATTACGACCCGACCTTCGCTCGGCGTATCTAGACCCGCTATTATATTGAGAAGCGTAGACTTACCAGAACCAGACTTCCCCACTATCGCGACAAGTCCCCTATCGCCTATATCGAGATCAACGTCTCTAAGAGCGTCTACTCTGACGCTCTTTTTCGAAACGTAACTTTTCTTTAGTCCTGATATCTTTATCATGACATTTAACTCCTTTTCTGTCAAATATGTCTATTCTATCTTATCTTTACTCAAACTCATAGTTGCCGTTAAATAAATCTTCAAATCTTATGGCATTAGTTATGTATTCCATAGTTGTTTTTCCTTTTGCTCCATCAGCCCCATCTTTTCCCTTTTCTCCTGCTTTATCAAACAATCCTTTAGCACCTCCAGAGCCACCGGCACCGCCATTGCCACCGTCGCCACCTGTTCCCCATCCTCCATTTTTTCCATCTAAAATTGTCAGCAAACTTTTATCTCCGAATTGACTATGGTCGTAGTTAGTTATAGTGGCTACACCGCCTCGTGACGCTTTACCTCCGTCACCGCCGTCTCCGCCATTTCCACCATTACCGCCATTTCCAGCATTTTTTGTTTTAATATTGTCATCAGCGCCATTGCCACCGTTGCCGCCATTGCCGCCGTTTCCTCCGTTTCCGCCTTTTCCTCCGTTACCACCGGTAACAGAAATTGTTCCTTGTAAATACCAATTTATCTTAACCGCAAAAATTCCTATTCCTCCGTTTGTCATCGCATTTCCACCGTTTTTTCCTTTTCCTCCAGCGCCGCCTATACCTCCGTGCTTTGCATAATCATCAGTATTAACACCGTCGCGTCCTACCTCTCCTACTGCACCTTCCGCCCCGTCAACGCCGTTCATACCATCTATTCCAACAATCTTTGTATACGACCCCTTCGCAGTTCTTATTCTAAGCGTATTACGAACATATATTACACAGTAATCGGCAGGTTTGAATTCGTCGAAACCAGCTAGAGCGTAATTTTTAATCTCGTTCTTTCCCTTAAACGTAATGTCATACTCGCAATCTACCGCCTTAAAAACGTTAGGATTACCGCTACATTTGAGACCGTCAACAGTAAAATACAGCGGTCGCTGATTTCGTTCCTCATTTGTAAACATTATACTGCTAAGATGAGCGTAAACTTCTTTTGAAGTATCATATCCGTAAATAATAACGTGGTTTACGTTTGCCGGAATTGTAAAAGTCATTACCATTGCTAAACTGCTCTTCTGATTTCGCAAATCAATTATTATACCGTCTGTTTTACAATTCTCCACATCTTTCTTACTGAAATAATCAACTATTTCATAAGTCGCATATTCTGAAATAGCAGGAATATCCGCCTCTAGCGACTCCGCTTCGACGGAACTCATTCCTATACTGCCGATTGCGACGATAGCAGTCGCTAAAAAGCAAAGAATGACAACAATAGAAGTCAAATTCTTCTTTTTCGTTAAACGCATAATCATTTCCTCCCGAATATTGTTAAAGTTTTAGACACCAAGCGTATTGACCCTCTTTATGACTACATTTTACCACTTATATTATTCCAATGCAACAGTGAAAACATAATTTTATAAAATCTTAATATTATTAATTTCGCATAAATAGTCTTTTTCTTAAGTAATATTTTACTTGAAATTACAAAATTGATAGTAAAAAACCAATAATTAGTCAATATCATCATTTGCAAAAATTCAAAATCATCAAAATATATGTATCATTATAAAAAATTTTTAATATTTTTTACAATAATGCTTTAATTAATGAAATATAATTCCAAATAACGTATAAATAATGCCAACTATCTCTCGATAAGTTTTTTCATATCTTCGGGCATATCGCTAAAAAGCTCTATTCTTGCGTGTGTTACCGGATGCGTAAAAGAGATATAGCAGGAGTGGAGAGCGTGACGCGTTATCTCGTCTATCCTGCCTCCGTACATATCGTCGCCCATAAGAGGACAGCCGAGATATGCCGAGTGAACTCTTATCTGATGAGTTCTGCCCGTGTCGAGCTCGAAAGATACTAAAGTCCTATCGTCAAAACGCTCAATGACTCGAAAATTCGTTCTCGCATACTGACCGTCCGCGCTAACTTTCCTTAGCACGCTGTTTTCGCTGACTCTGCCTATCGGCTCGTCTATAACGCCGCTATCCGGCGTCAAAATGCCGTGGACCACGGCGAGATACTTTCTCGTGATAATGCTCTTTTTCGAAGAGAAAACGCTGTGCGCGTAGGCGTTCTTCGCGACAGCCATAAGACCCGACGTCTGCCTGTCAAGACGATTTATCGGTCGATATACGAAATCTCCCCATACCTTTTGAAGCGCGTTCGCAAGGCTCTTTCCGTAATGAAGTCTCGTCTCTATTACCGCAATATCCGCGCTCTTATCAATAACGGCGATATCTTCGTCCTCGTAGACTATATTGACCTCCTTGTCGAATATATCTCTCGGCTTAGGATAATCCTCTAAACATACGTATATGCTATCGCCTTTTTTAATATTGGCGACAAGGATCGTATCATTCCCGTTGACCTTCACGAGCCCGAGTCTCGACCTCAGTCTCTTGATGAGCTCGGAAGAATACCCGTAATATCTGAGATTATCCTCGACAGTTCCGTCGAATACGGCAAAATACAGTAGCTCTCTCTTATTCATATTTTCCGTCCCAAAGATATTTCGAAAGATCCACGGTGTAATCAATTACCTCAACTCCCTCGCTTTCAAGCAGCGCCTTATGTTCGTCTATCCCGCCGAAAGCAAAAGCGTGAGTCAATCCGCCGTTTCTATTGACCACTCTGTGACACGGTATGACGTACGGCTCGGGATTAGCGTGAAGCGCGTATCCTACGACGCGCGCGGCTCGAGGGTTGCCCGCAAGACACGCAACCATTCCGTAAGTTATGACTTTCCCTTTCGGCACCTTCCTCACCACGTCGTATATCCTATCGTAAAAGCTCATAAAAGTCTCCTCTATTCATTGAATTTTACCGCCTGCCTTCGGCATTTCGTCAACTTATCTTTCAATACAATTTTAGCATATCCATAAAAAAGCGTAAAGTAAAACGGCGTTATAAAAAAACGCCGCGATATTCTTCATAGATAATATTATATATATTAATTTATTCAGCATAATAACGTTTATTTGATTTACCGCAAAATCTTTCGCCGCAGTAGAATACGATCGTTTTATCTCTGTCTGAAATACGCTATCTCTTCAACGCTCTTCCAACGCCCGTCTCTGTTATAACGCATCAAAAGACCGAGATCATCGCCCTTTTTTATTACATTGACGCCCTCGTTACACGTGAGCGTACACTTCACGCCGAGCTTAGCGAGTATTTTGTCGCTTGACTTTGAATACGATCCGTAAGGATAGGCGTACGTTACGCACTCTACGCCGACCTTTTCGAGAGCATCTATCAGTCTCTCGCTGTCGGCGGTAAGCGTCTTGGCGTATTCTTCCTCGCTCTCTCCTTTGGCTCTTGCCGCTCCTTTACGCGTTTTGTCGATGTTGTGAAAATCATACGAGTGGAGCGCTATTTCCACGCCTTTTACTCTTGAAAGTTCGCCGATATCGTCAAAGTCGAGATACGTATACTTTTTAGATATGTTTGGATTGTTCTTATTAAGACGAGTATAATCGCCCACCACGCTGACAACCGCTTTCATCCCGAACTCGTCGAGCAGCTTAGGAATATATCGCATATACGAATAATATCCGTCGTCAAAGGTGAGCATAACACACTTAGCGGGAAGAGTCTTTTTCCCCTGCGTATAAGCTATGAGGTCTCTGCTGTCTATTGAGCGATATCCTTTCTCCTGAAGATATTTCATATCCTCTCTTAGCGTAGAGAAGTTGATTTCGTATTTCGACGGTTTAGCGCCGTCCGCTATGATATTATGATACATGAGTATCATAACGTCTATACCGTTCTCATCATACGTTTCGGCGGCGGTATCATCGATATAAACGCATAATAAGACCGCCGACACGATAGCGATAGCCGTAACAAGCGCAGTTATCGTTCCGAATATCCCGCCGCGTTTTGAATAAGAATATTCATTTGCTTTCATCCTGCGCTCCTCCGACTTTTCCTTCTTTAACAGTTCTCTTTTTATCGATCATTATTTCATCAAATTCAATATAATACATTACTTCTCTTACCTCTAAACGATATTGTCCGTCAAAATTTAACTATTATACAAAGCGGACTATATATTTATAAACGCTCCGAATAGCAAGGCGTATATCTTTGATTTCGATAAAATTTTTAATACGCGCTGTCAATATTTACCAATCCGCTCTTGACAAAACCCGAGCAAAATAATATCATTAAGTCATGAATAAATTATTGATCAAAAACGTTCGTCCTTTTATTGGCGGACGCATCGAAAACTTGAGTAGCATATTAATAGAAAACGGCGAAATAACGGCGATACTAAACGCCGGAGAAAGCGTCGAGAACGCCGAGATATTTGACGGTAGAGGCAATATCGCCGCAAGCGGTTACATCGACATCCACACCCACGGCGGTTACGGTCACGACGTTATGGAAGCGACGGAAGAGGCTCTCTATAGCATCAGCAGATTCCACCTCGATAACGGCGTCACTACGTACGTTCCGACTACGCTTACCGCGTCGATCCCAGACACGAGAAAGACTCTCGACTTCCTTCTTCACTATAACGATCCAAACGTCGCAAGAAGGTACGGTTCGCATCTCGAAGGTCCTTACCTTTCGCCCAAAGCGGCTGGCGCCCATCCGCCTCATCTTCTCCTCGATCCCGACGAGAATAATTCATCATTCATATGGGACTATAACTGCGTCGTATCGCGTATAACCGTCGCCCCCAATCTCTCCGGCGCAGGCTGGCTGACAAAGGAATGCGTTGAAAACGGTATTCAGGTATCGGCAGGACACGACAACGCCATAGACGACGAAATAGACGTGATGTTCGATAGCGGCGCCACGTCAGTCACTCATATGTATAACTGCACTTCGCGTCCTTCAAGAAGAGAGACCCCGAAAAAACATCTCGGACTCACGGAAATGGGACTTATAGACGATAGAATAACTTGCGAAATAATAGCGGACGACAGGCACGTTCCAAACCGTCTATTCAAAATGATATTCAAGCTCAAAGGCGCCGATAAAATAGCGCTAGTCTCCGATTCGCTGAGCGTTGCGGGCATGGAAGCCGGCGACTACTTCCTCGGCAGCGGAGATTCGAAACAGGTAATACGAGTCGAAGACGGCGTTGCGACGCTCCCGAGCGAAAACACGTACGCGGGTTCCGTTACCCCGATATCGTTAATGGCAAAGAACCTCGTTAAGAACGTCGGAATATCTATCGAAGACGCGCTAACTATGGCGATACTGACACCGGCAAAGCTCATGAACATGACTGACAGAGGCGATATTCGTGTCGGCTATCTCGCAGATATCAATATTCTCGATAATGATCTCAATATCGTAAATACCGTATTTAACGGCAAGATCGTAAAGTAACCGACAAATTTAGAACAAATCTTAAAAACAAATTAAAATCAAAATATAATATACAACAATAAACAAGGCTTTTCTGCAAAAGAAGAGCCTTATTTTATCAATTCAGCGAAAATGGCGGCGCAATATTCCTAAAAATATAAAATCATACCGTATCATTTCTAAATCTCACAGTATCAATGTCTTTGCGATAACCGCCTTTTTTCTAAAAAAAGTTGTCGCGCTTTGAAAGGCGGATTTTAATATTACCGCGCGACCGCCTTTAACGTAAAACAAAACGACCCGAGATAATACGGGTCGTTTTGTCGTGTTTAGGAAGTCGAAAACTGATTTAATAAAAAATCTTTCTATTGAGTTATTTCGTTATGTCGTATCTTTGTGATTTACAAATTCATTTTATTAGACGTAACTGAATTAAATATGAATTTTTGACAATTTTTCTATTTTTTTCAAACTTTTTATCTTACTCCAAAAACATATTCAAACTATTTTTTCCGCGTCGCGCCCGCATTATTAAATACGTTTGAGTTTCACAAACAAAACTTCGGCGTCAAAGACGTTGCCAGTCCGACGTTTGCGCTTCGCTCAGCGTCTTTTCTATCCTGTTTTTGACGTAGCTTATTTCGTTATCGTAATGCGTCCAGAACGTCAATAACGGTATATTTGCTTCTCCGCATATTTCTTTGACTCTAAAATCTCTGTACTGCCTATTCTTTTCAAAGTGCGATTTATCGTTAAGTTCGATAAGGAGCTTTATCTCCATAGTGACTTTATCCACCAAAGCGAAATCCACTATTCTGTACAACTCGCTTTGAAATCTCGCGTCGCTCTTCTTTCTAATAACGCTCGATAGCGGCACCTGCGCCGCGACTATGTATTTTTCAGCAAACACGCTTGCGAGTTTATTATAAAACGAGTATTCGCACATCGTCATATAGCTTTTTCTTTCGTATACTATAGGACTCTTTACGTTAATATCGTTATATTCTTTTTGAACCGAAGAGGTCGCTGCCGTTTCGTTTATTTTATTCTCTTTCTTATCTCTCTTTCCAAACAGCCATCTTATCAAATTGCACATATTGCCTCGACTTTATCTACAAAATTTGTTAATTAAGAATTTTTTCTTGTCTATATATCAAAACATATACCCAAGCGTATTGCTTGAGCATACATTTTCATCGTAGAATTTGATACGTCGGCATTCTTTGACTTTATGACTACTCGGACGTATCTATTTTATCGACGCCGCGTCAACGCCGTCCATTCAATCGCTGAGCCCCGTATACAACTCGAATCCGTAGTCCTTGAACTCCGCGACTATTCCGTTATGATCTCCCGCGCCGTAGATAGGACATTTGACGTCTCGAAGAGCCTCCCGTACCATAAAGTAAACTTTCTTTTCATACTGCGTGACTATGGATAGCTCGGGTCTTATCTTCTTAACAAAGCTGAAATTAGTCGAGCCGATATGCCCGTGATGTCCGACTTTAAGAAGATCTATCTTTCCGACTTCTTTAGCGACCTCAGTCTCGTCGCCGTAAAAGTTATTGAGATCGCCTGTCAAAAGAGCCTTGACGCCGTTCCTTTCAACTAAAGTCACGAGCGAATTGGCATTCTCACCCATATGAACTACGTCCGTCTTATAATCTCCGTTGAGGAGAGTGATATTGAGATCGCCGAGCTTAAAGCTCTCTGTCGGAATATCATGCACGACCTCTACGCCTCTCTTATTGCAAGCGGCTATCATCTCGTCGAACACTTCCTGATTATCCCAAGTATTTCGTTCAATCAAATTGATTATATCGGGATTGTATTTCTTAACGTACGCCTTTTTCACCGTAACGTCCTCGTCGAGTATTACCGTATCGAATCCGCCGAGATGATCGGAGTGAGCGTGAGTTCCGACAACGAAGTCGAGAGTGACCTTTCCGTTCTCATCGCCGGCAATACGTTTTAGCTCGCTAAGAACGTACTCCTCGTATCCTTTCAACTCGAGCGAAGCAAACCCGCGGGGGTTTTGACTGTCTTCCGCCGCGTCGACCATGGCAAAATGCCCGTCGCTCTCTATTATCATAGCGTCCGCTCCCGGAGTATTGAGAAAATATATCCTGTCTCCTCGAGAATCCGCCTCGTATTTCTCAAAACCGTATTTAGCGTACAGCTTCTTATCTACGGAATTCCATACTCCCGCGGTAATGCCTATAGATATAGATACTATCAGTATCGCGGCGACTAAGCCGATAAGAATACCGTATAGTACCTTCGCTCTCCTCTCTCTCTTTTCATTTTCCATAAAATTCACCTCAGCCTTCTCATATACGCGGTAAACTACCGCTGACTTTCAAGTCTAAATCATATGAAAATATTATATCATAAAGTCAAAATATTTTCAATACCCAATTTCGTTATATACCTCGTCAAGCTACTTTTATTTTTCTTATTAGTAGAACGTAGCAACGCCGTTTTTTGATATAAAAGCGAGAGTTCGCACGGATATGACGCTAGCTAACTAAACTGATTAGTTATTGACAAACGTATTAAGTATATATATAATAGGTAAAGAATATGTAAAATAAATATTCGTAAAAGGATGAGTGAAATGTCGAAAAAACTACGGATAATACCTGTAATATTAGTTATATGTATGTCTCTTTTCATAGTAATGACAGGATGTGTCGATAAGAGAGAAATAGAAAAACCTTCGTTCGACTTCGACGGACTCGGCTCGGCGCCGCCGGAAAGCATACTCGAAGGAATAACTCCTCTTGACGAAAATGAAATAACTCTTTCGGAAAAGGAAAGCTCCGATATGGAAATATTGGATTCGGCTTCGTACATATTCCGCATAGCCAATAACAATATGCAGATAGTTCCTTATTACGCAAGTTACGCGGCGGGCAGCGGCGTCGCCGACATAAAATTCGGCATCTCGGTACGCGGCTCTATGGAACTCAAACAGATACTTATAGCCGACGGCAAAGAATGGTACTATCTCGACGCAGGAGAGATAGTCAACGTCGAATCGGTAAGCGGCAGCGGCAAGCAAACGGATATCAACTATATGCTCAGCGTCGTACGCCCCGCGCTCGACTACGCTACGCGTTACTATACGCCTGACGGCAAGACCTTCTATTATCAATCGGGAAGCAGTAACTGTTTCAAAAACAAACCGAGAAGCATGACGAATTTCTTCGACCCATACACGTTCAACTGGAATAAAGTAACCGACAAGTGGACGAAAAAGTTTAACTTCGAAGAATATATGGACTATTCGAATATGCGTTATAGCAATCGCGACCTTACCGCAATGGATATAAGAGGCGAATTCCTCGAATCGGCGTCTGTCAAAGATAACGGCGAGTATTACACGGCGAGCATGACGGTAAAAATAGATTCAGAAGCTATGGATCTCAATAAGAAAAATCTTAACGCATCCGGCAACAGAGAGCTTAGCTATAAATATCAGACTCTCACCATAGAGGTTTGGAAATCGGGACTCATCCGCAGATACTATACTACGAACGGCTGGGAAGGTATCGTCGTGACGTCTCTCAACATCAAAGGCTCGTCCGACAACAACTACGACCAATACTTTTCCTACGACAAGACTCTCGTCAACAAACTGAAGATGCCGCCTAAAGACGTTCTCGACGACTTCTTCAAAGCGTGCGACGAAGTAGCGGCAAAATAAAATAATATCATAAAAATATCGTCCTACGATACGGCGGAAATTTCCGATGACATAAATTCAAGATTTTCATCTCAATATAAAAAAGAAAAACGGAACGAGATCGGCATACCGAATTAACGCTCCGTTTTTCTTTTGCTTTTACCTATATCGTCATACCTCTTCCGCTAAACGAACGATATTATAAGCCGCCCGATTTAACCGGATTTTCTAAGCGTTATCATTGGAATATGCGGCTTGTTATTGAGCCGAAACGGAATAATACTGTTGCCGAGACCTCTTGACACTATCATATCGGTATGCTCAGTCAGATGATAAAGACCGCTGGCGTATTCGGGGAAAAATCCTTGGTTAGGAGCTATAAGACCCTTTCCGAAAAATCGGAACTGACCTCCGTGCGCGTGACCCGACAATACCAGATCGGGAATTTTATCAATATACTCTTCAATCGGACAGGCGATATAGGTTCTCGACTTTTCCCATTCTGGACGGTGAGCAAGGAGCACCTTAAAGTTCTTTCTGTCCTCTTCTTCGATATTCGTATAATTATAATCGGCATTGTCCGAAAGTCCAATGAGCGACACAGTCGAGTTTCCTTTTTTGAACTTTACTATGCTGTCATCAAGAACGTTTACGCCGTTGTTTTTTAGAATATCATACAATATTTCCTTATCATCGTTCGCATTTTCGTGATTACCGCCGACATAGTATATCGGAGCGACGCTTGAAAGTTTCTTGATAAAATCCTCGACTCCCGATTTTTCCACCTTTGAAGAGGCGTCGATAAGATCGCCCGTTATGGCGATAAGATCCGCTTTTGATTCTTTAAGCGTTGCGATAAGTTTTGAAATGTCGACTTTTATCTTCGGGAAATGCATATCGGAAAGATGAGCTATTTTCATCTCCCCTTCGAAAGTTTCTTCTTTTACGTCTATTGCAATCTCCTCGTATTCAATATTCTTATCGTCGTTCATAATAATGAACGGAATAATAGCCGAGAATAAAATAACCGCTAAAACGATCAAACATATAGCTAACTTTTTAATATTTATTGCAATCGTTCTCAATTATTTCGTATATCTCCCAACAATGTTTTTTAATTTTTTACGCCCTATCTATACAGAATGTCCGTCCTAACGAACAGTATCGTAAAGTCCGCTCTCTTTTATTTTACTAAGCGTCAATACCCGATCATCGCTATAGATCTCGATAAGCTCTTCTTCGCTATTACACATAGCGCTGTAGCGGGGTTTCGTATAATAATTACCGTTCTCATCCGGTACGTATTCGCATACGAACTCTCTGCACCAAGTCGCGAAAAACAACCATTTCACGTTTTTATCAAATGCCGTATCTATATTCGGGATGAAGTCGTTCTCCGTCATAGCTATCATTTTATTCTTTGCAAAAGCGTAGCTCTTCTTGAATCGGCTCTTATTCGACCTATCCTTTTCATAAGCCTTGCGTTCGTTAAAGTCATAATACGGGTCGTCGCCGACCATATCGCATTTATCGTCGCCGACGTACCAGTCGGGGTGTTGCGGATTAGTTACCCAAATGAGATTGTTAAGTCCGTGATATACCGCCATCCTCTCATAAACAATATCCCAAAGCTCTTTGTACGCGTCTTCTCCGCCGGCGCCCCACCAGAACCAACCGCCCGACGCTTCGTGAAGCGGTCTCCAAAGTACGGGAACGTTATTATCCCTTAGTCTTTTCATATATTCCGATACCTTATCTATATCGGCAATAATGCCTTTGTACTGCGCGCTATTCTTATCGGAAAGAGCTTTTTTCAAATCAAATGCCGTCCTTTCGGTATAGAACGCTCTCTCCTTTCCGTCGAAATTATCGACGAGCCAATGCCAACAGAACGTAACTATACCGCCCGCATTATGCCACTCTATCGCCTGCTCCACGGAATAGTTCGCTTGATCGAGCAGTACAACGGACACGTCAAAGCCTGCGACGACGGGATAATCGCCCGTAACTTTATGCACGGCTTGCATCTCGTTCGCCTTGAATACCGTCGTAGGACTTTGAGGATCGGAAGGATCGACACGAAACTCCGGCGCCGAAAAGTCTTCGTATTCGTTGACGTACTGACCGCTTATTATTCTCCTGCCGTACTGACTTTTGAGAAAAGCCATCAGCTTGACCGCTTCCGAAGACGCGTTTTCGTTTATGAGAGAACCGTCGGCTTCCATATAATGTTTATCGCTGACGATCAAAAGATCGCTACATCCGCCCATAAGCGCTAAAGCCGCGAATACAACCGTTAATAATATTGTAACAATGAGTTTTTTACGTGTACTAAAGCTGTTCATAAAATCAATCGGGCTCCTCTCTTGCTAGGCTATTTAACTCTCTATGCTCACGCGTCAATATTAAATATTATCTTAACTATAATAGCATAGGGTCTGTTGAAAGTCAATATACGCATATACGGACGGCTCCATCAAAACTGTCGCAAATAGGCATATGGCTTTCTTTTGCGGCTATCAGAAATACTCTGCCGTCTTTATACCGTAAACGATATAAAGATAGCGTTGAAACAATATTCAACGCTATTATGATAAATTACCGATATAGTATAGTACACACTGAAATAATTTCGCGTAAATCTATCGGATACGTTCTATTATCGCCGCTTTTACCTATAACCTATAGCATAAAGCTATAATATCAATGTATGATCTATTATTCGCTCTCCGCTATAGCTGCCTCTTCTATAACATCTGCAGATCGAGTACTATTAGGCGTATCGCTATTTATCTCTACGTTAGCCTCTTGACCTACGATGTCGTCGCTCTCTTCGACTGTTTCGGCGTTCGCAGCCTCTTCTGTCACTGCCGCAGCTTTTATTTCAGCTTCATGCCTTTCAAATCTTGCGTTCACGACGTCGGCGAGCATATCGTACATATCTTCGGTTCCTTTTTCGTCGTCTTCGTCAACGGTTACCTTATACCATTGTTCGTTCGCTTTTGGGAACCTTGAAGGAACGCAATGGAACGTAGTCTCCGAATACTTCTCAATCAGTTCGTCGGTAACCTTTACTATTAGCGACTTGCTATCTTCTTTTTCGTAAACGTATGCAAAACATTCCTTTCTACCGTCGCTATTGACAACGTAATGAGTATCGGCGAGCGGAAGTCCCGTCTTCGTGTAGTTCTGACGGCGGTTGACGCATACTTTATCTTTAAGCTCTTCCTCAAGATAATCTGCGATCTCCTTCTTGTTTACGCCGCGTCTCCAACCAAACGGTAGCGTAAAGCCAAAGTCTCTATCCTTATCCGAGTCGTCAAACGCCTCTTCGTCCGTAGCCTCTGCGCTTTCTTCGTCAAACTCTTGGGGCTCAGGCATAACTTCGTACGCTTCTTCCGCGGCTACCTCTTCAAGGCTCTCTTCTTCAACGGTCTCCTCTTCTTCGGGTGCTTCTTCGTACGCCTCTTCCGCGGCTACCTCTTCAAGGCTCTCTTCTTCAACGGTCTCCTCTTCTTCGGGAGCTTCTTCGTACGCCTCTTCCGCGGCTACTTCTTCAAGACTTTCTTCTTCAACGGTCTCCTCTTCCTCGGGTGCTTCTTCGTACGCCTCTTCCGCGGCTACTTCTTCAAGACTTTCTTCTTCAACGGTCTCCTCTTCCTCGGGTGCTTCTTCGTACGCCTCTTCTGCGACTACCTCTTCAAGACTTTCTTCTTCAATGATCTCCTCTTCCTCGGGCGTTTCTTCATAGCCTTCCTCTTCTTCCGCCAAAGCAACTTCTTCTTCGTAAGGAACTTCCTCTTCTCTTTCTTCGTCTTCCGCAGGCTCCTCGACATTTTCATCTTCAGGAATCTCTTCGGGAATCTCTTCTTCGCCCTCGTCCTCCTCGTCGGATCCTTCCTCATCCTCTTCTTCGGCATCTTCTATCTCTTCGTCTTCGATTTCTTCCTCGATCTCTTCCTCTACTTCCTCTTCCTCGTTATTCTTCTTCATTGCGAAGAGGAACATAAGCGTCGCAATACACATGACAACCGTTATCGCAGTGAGTACGGCGACCATAGCTATCTGCATCTCCATTGTGGGAACGGCAAGAAAAGGCATCGCGACGAATGCCAATAACTTATCTTTGGGATTTTCAGGCTCCTTTTTCGGAGAACGATTCTTTTCGATGCGTATCATACCCACCTCTTGAAAATTATATTGCCGACGCGAGAATCATTCGGCGACAAGTTATTCCGATAATATATTAAACAAAAGAGATCTCAACGGTTACGCGTCGGCTTCATCACATAAAACATATCTTTTCAAACTAATGATCTTTCACAATTTGTCGATACTTTGCGTTCAATGCCGACACTTTATATATTATAATTATAGCTCGTTGACTGTTGTAAAAGTCAAGTATTTTTACAGATTATTGTAAAATACAATAATTTTAACAACGCTTTTTACGTTTCTGCCCGTTTTCACGCCTATAACAACGTCCTTTGCAGGAAATTATTTCTATAAAATACCGCGCGTCTTATAGTTCGCCTTTTTTCAATATAATTCTATCGAACGCATTATTTCTTAGCCGCAACGTCAAACGCCGTTATTTTAGAATCAAAAGAACCGACTTTTTCAAATAACTCGCATTAGAACTTTTATATGCGTCGACCTTTTTCTTTAAGCCTTAGATCATATCACGTTTACAAACGACGTTGTTTACAGAAACGAAATACGTTCGTTCTCCGTTGAAGAAAGAACAAAGGACGGAGAATTGATCAAAACACCGAATGCGTCTCCTTAGAAGATATCGCGTCTCTGACGGAAGATATTTACTATCTCGATAAGAGGACTGCTTTTATTGTTATTAACGAAAAATATATAAAAGACGGACAAGAAGCCGTCAACGAACGTATTATCACCAAGACTGAGTGCGAATCGGTATATTCCTACCCTATTCTCAACACTTATGACAAAGGCTACGCGACGCTTGCGGCGCCCTTTGCATGCAGTCGTTAAAAAGTATACGTTTTTATCAAGTACACGACGCTTATATCGATACGTTGACGAAATCTGTTTTTACTTCATCTAACTATCAACTGCAATCGCATTATATCGCTTTTGCGATAGACCAAAGAAACGTTCCATAAGGACGTTTCTTTTTTAGTGTCAATCACTCGATATTGCAACCTCTTTTTTAGAAAACTATTACTTCATCATCGCTAAATGTATATTCGTATTGCTTTTTGCCGTTTCCGTCGAAAATTTCACGAATATGAAACACGCCCTTTTTATCATCAATATCATACTTTACTTTTATCGCGGATCTATCGCCCTTTACTTCGCGTTCCACGACGTATTTTCCCTTCGACGCGCCGCTTCTGAATTCGAGTTCATACTTGGTTTCGACTTTTTTGTTTTTGTTTTTCGTTTCAAACTCGATCGCGGTTTCTTCTAACAGTTTGCCGTTTGCATAAATCGAATAAACATATTCGGTTTCCGCTTCATCGTTTTCTAAAGAATGTTCCTGTTCCATTTGTATATAAGACGTCTTATCCGATATATCCGCGTAAGCGCGAATTTTCAATTCTGTTTCGGACTCGCCTTTTTCAGTCTCTTCCGTACGTTCTCCTTCGAGATGATAGTTAACGCCGTCGATCACCATTACGCCGACAAGCTGATATTCGCTCTCCGTTTCTTCTTTTTCGTCGTCAAAATCTGTTTTCACGAGTGTTTCGGTATAATACATTACATAGGAAATTGTTTTCCCTGCCAAATCATTTCCCTTTATTGTCATTTTAACTTTGTAAGGATACCTGCCGTCAGTATTTTTTTCGGTAGAAGTAGAAAGTATATCTTCTCCCAAAAAACTATCGAACGCCGTAAAATATTCGTTAAACCTTGCGGATTGTTCTTTTACTTCTTGTTCCGAATTGTCGGCAGACGATGCCGACATAACACCGGAAGCGCGCGCTTGCGTAGCCGCGCTAACTGCAGAAAAAGTTCTTACTGCGTTTGCCGACATAGTGCTTCCCAATAATCTTACGCTCGACACGGCGCCCATTCCGTAAACGTCTTCTACCGAAAAATTCATACGCGTAGGGTCTAACGGTTTATTTATGTCGGAATTTAACGCAAACGACAATATTAAAACCAAACAAACGACAACCGCCGCAAACGCGGCAAACAACCTAATTGTTTTGCGTTTACTTCTTCCGATTACAGCCGTATTACCTTGACTATACACTTCCGAATTTCCTTCTGAATCGTAAGGCAACAAATTTTCTGACCGCGCAGTTATTTTGATACTATCAAGCGGATCCGGCGTAAATTGCGCGGCTTCATTTCTTAATCTATTTTCTATATCTTTTCTTTTCATTTAACAACCCTCTTTTTCCAAAGCATTACGCATTTTCAAAAGCGCGTTTTTATATTTCCAAGTAACTGTAGATATAGGCATATCGAGCATTTTTCCGATTTCTTTCCGTTTATAGCCGCAAGCAGTTACAAGCATTAAAATAGAAAACTCATCGTCGGCTAAAAGCCTCTTTGCCAAATCTATCAACTCGCCGTATGTATCAGGTTCGCTTATGCCGAAAACAGTATGATTTTCGTATTCGTCAACGTATTGCTCCCTCATACGAACTTTTCTTACGTTTATTGCTTCATTCTTTGCTATTTTGATTATCCATGCGGAAGCGTTAGTCCCAAGAGTATATCCTTGTATATTTTTCAATACGCGCATATACGTTGTTTGCATTACGTCTTCCGCAAGAACTTTATCTCGTAATATAGAAAGCGCCACATAGTAAACGGACTTCCGTGTCCGATTGTAGATCTCATCAAACGCGGAAGCATCGCCGTTTATAAATTTTTTTATAAATTTATCAAGTACCACTTCTTATCTCCGAATATTCAGTATCATAACTATACTAAATTTTCGATTATTTAGTCAAACGAAAACTTACTCAAATAAATGTTTACTTCCGTCGCTGTAAGAATACTCGTATCGTTTGTTACCGTCTTCGTCCTTTATTTCACGAATATGGAACACGCCCTTTTTATCATCAATATCATACTTTACTTTTATCGCGGATCTATCGCCCTTTACTTCGCGTTCCACGACGTATTTACCCTTCGACGCGCCGCTTCTGAATTCGAGTTCATACTTGGTTTCGACTTTTTTGTTTTTGTTTTTCGTTTCAAACTCGATCGCGGTTTCTTCTAACAGCTTGCCGTTTGCATAAATCGAATAAACATATTCGGTTTCCGCTTCATCGTTTTCTAAAGAATGTTCCTGTTCCATTTGTATATAAGACGTCTTATCCGATATATCCGCGTAAGCGCGAATTTTCAATTCTGTTTCGGACTCGTCTTTTTCGGTCTCTTCCGTACGTTCTCCTTCGAGATGATAGTTCACGCCGTCGATCACCATTACGCCGACAAGCTGATATTCACTCTCCGTTTCTTCTTTTTCGTCGTCAAAATCTGTTTTCACGAGTGTTTCGGTATAATACATCGTGTAAATTACCGTTTCGCCGCTAAAGTCTTTTCCTTTTACCGTCATTTTCGTATTATACTCATATTGTTCATCCGTATTTGCTTCGGTAATAGTAGAAACGATGTCATCGCCGAGAAAACTATCGAGCGCCGTAAAATATTCGTTAAACCTTTCGGATTGTTCTTTTACTTCTTGTTCCGAATTGTCGGCAGACGATGCCGACATAACGCCGGAAGCGCGCGCTTGCGTAGCCGCGCTAACTGCAGAAAAAGTTCTTACTGCGTTTGCCGGCATAGTGCTTCCCAATAATCTTACGCTCGACACGGCGCCCATTGCGTAAACGTCGTTTGGCGACGACAAAGCGTTTGTTTCAATTCCGTAATTTCCGCACGCTACCAACATCATAGACATTGCTATTATTAAACTTAAACCAACCACCAATAAAAATTTCTTTTTCACCGTTTTACCTCCTCGGTATGTATTTAAGGACTTTTGCCTTTCACTATATACAACAAAGTAAGCATACGATTTGTTGGTAAAAAATAAAAATTTTTTCTTTTAACGAAAAAACACGAGCAGGACGCAGCCTGTGTCGTGTTTTAGAATGGTACACCAAAAAACGGCTTGGCGCAAATCGCAATTCCCATAGGGAATTAAAAAACTAAATTATTAAGAGTTATACTTTCAAGCAAGGACAAAAGCTCTCGAACGATATGTTCGAGAGCTTTTTACTACAAACCTTTTAGAAAGATAAATTGAAATTTATCGTATCAAATAACTTTTCCATATCTCAAAATGTAGTGAGAGAAATTTTCGTCCACAACGACAAAGCCATTTCTTTCATAAAAATTCTTTGCAGGATTACTCTTAAAAGTATCCAAAAATATCGGTTTATTTAATTCATTTGCCTTTTTAA